>BNJU01004844.1_pt1 | contig 65833 bp, 81 predicted proteins | sample 8539281 | NCBI WGS metagenome assembly BNJU01 (sample SAMD00202456, study PRJDB9452) | human saliva metagenome | isolation source: human saliva | place: Japan
TACCGGTGAAGTTAGACTTTACGGTCGCGGCGGCAGAGGCAACGCCCGAGCAGCCCACGGTTGAGGAGAAGGCAGCGCCGACAAGCGCAACGCTTGAGAAGGAAGAGAGCCTGCTCAGCAGCAATTGGCTTCTTCGCTTCGAGGGACTCTCGGCGGATGAGCTTGAGAGCTATCTCTCAAAGATCACGGAGCTCAGCGTAAACGGTACGGCCTACGAGCGTAAGAGCTACAGCTACGGTCTCGGGAACAGCGAGTACGGCTTCCATAAGGACAGCTACGGCAGAAACGACGGCCTCAAGTTTGCGATCGGGGCTTTGGCGGCGGGCGAAAACCGCATCGTCGTGAAGGCCGAGGGCTACGCAGAGAAGGAATTTGCGGTGCAAAACGGAAGCGCTGCACCGGCCGAAACGGCAAAGAAGAAAGCGCCGACGGCTGCTCAGGCAGAGAAGGTTTACGCCGCGTCAGGGCTATGACAGCGGCACGAAGGAGGTCTATGATCTCACCTTCACGGGACTCGATGCGGATGCCCTGGATACCTACCTTCGCGCCAAGATTACAAAGCTCACGGTGAACGGAAAGCGTTATACGGAAGCGCAGAGCAAGAGCTATCTCTTCTCGATGGACGATAAGTATGCGACGCTCTTTGACAGAACTTACAAGAAGAACGGCGTGCGTCTCTCGGCGAACGGCTTTACCGAGGCAAGCAATGAAGTAGTTCTTGAGGTAGAGGGGTACGAGCCCTTCCGCTTCACGGTGGAGCGCGCTTCCGCGGAGGAGAGTGAAAACGAGGCGACAGCGGGCAAGGCGGTGCCGACCGGCGCGGTGCTTGAGAAAGTGATTCCGCGTCAGGGCTATGACATCGGCTCGAAAGCCCGCATATGCGCTCAGCTTTGAAGGATCTCGAGGATGAGGCACTCGACACCTGGCTTCGAAGCGATGACTTGGAAGTTTCGGTGAACGGCAGGAATCTGAGCTCGGTTCATGCGAATTACATCCACCTGTATGACGATCGCTTTGCCTTTAGCCTGAAGCGCTATCGTCGCGCGGGCCTCACGCTGAGCGGCAATCTCTTTGAGAGCGGCAGCAATGAGGTGACGGTGACAGCCGGCGGCTATCAGGTCGGCAGCTTCACGCTTACGGTAGAATAAGGAAATCAGCAACGGAGGAAAGGGGCAGCGCGAAAAACGCGCTGCCCTTCTTTGCTTGTTAGAAAGTCCGGAATATGAGATGATAGAACTATCAGAACAGACGGCGTCGGAGGGAAGAACATGCAGAATAAAGAGGAAGAAGGGAAGCAACTGCTGGGCAGTAAGGCGTGGCAATTGCTCCGCAGGCGTGCACTGGGTTACGCCGTGCCCGCTTTTTTTGTCCTGGATCGGAATTTCTTTTTTCGCTTTCTGGGCGAGCGCCGGGCGCGCTATGAAGAGCTGCTTCGGCATCCCGATGCGGAGACGGGAGAAGCGATTTCGGCGCTGCTCGCGGAATGTGAGTTTACGGCGGAAGATGCCGCCGAACTCATTGCGAAACTCTCGACCGCTGTGCCGCGGGCAGAGCGGTTTGCGGTGCGGAGCAGCCTGATCTTGCGCGGAGAAGAACGCCACAGCTTTGAGGGGATTTTTCAGAGTTATTTGCATGTGCCGTGCGGCGAGGAGATTCTTGCGGCGGTGAAGAACTGCTATCTCTCCTGTTTCTCGGCGCGCGCGACCGGCTATATGTTGCGCTACGGTCTTTTTGACGAGGACATGGCGGTCGCCGTGATTCTCCAGGAGATGATTGCGACGGTGCGGAATTTTGTGGTCTATACGACCAACCCGGACAGCGGCGACCCGGAGGAACTGCTTGTCGTCTATGACGATGCCGTAGGGCAGCAGCGAATCGTGCTGAGCAGAACGGGAGAAATACGCCGGAGCACGGTGTCCGGCGTGCCGGACGAGGCGGATGAGGTGTTATTTGTGCGCCTTGCCACGCTCGCGGGAGAACTTGAGAGAGACAATGCGCCCACAACCGCGCGGCGGTTTGAATTCGTCGAGGGAAAGAGCGGCAGTCTCTGGCTGGTCCAGGAGAGTGAGATGGCCGTATACCGTCACCTGGATAAGCGGGAGCCGCATTTTTATCTGGAAGCTGCCGCGCGGGACGGCAGGGCGGGCGCGTTGCTCACATCGCTCGGCTTTGATTTGCTGCAGGGCCTGTATCAGAAGGCGGGTTGCAAAACCGTGCTGTTTGAAGGGCGGCTCTATATGCGCCGCGAGGGCAATGTAGAGGAGGGCGGAGAGAATTCGCAGGCGGCTGAGCTTCTGCAGCGACTGCCGCAGCACTATGCAATCTCTCGCTATTTGCAGCAGGCGGAGCAGGAGAAAGCAGCCTGAGGAGAAAGGCGGATGTCACTGTCGCGGAGCGCTGGCAGGCCATAGAGGCCGCGAGTACCGCGCTCGGCGCGCTCGGGCGGCTTGCGGCAGAGGCGGAGGAGAGCGCAAAGCGTTGCTATGCGGCGCTGCTTATCGAACTGAAGGCGCGGCAGACAGAGCATCCCGAGGGGCTTTTACACGCGGCACTTATGACGCAGGGCGGCATGAAGAGCGCAGCCTTTGTGCAGGCACTCAGTGCCCTGCTCCGCACCGTGCAGGAGAGCAGCGATTTGCGCGGGCTCTTTGCGGCGCACACGGCGCAGGAGTTGGAGGGGATTTGCTGGCGGCTTCGCGCGGAGGAGGGTAAGGCACAGCGCGAGCGCAGTGTCTTTGCGACCGAGCTGTATCGCTTTCTGGAACGGTTCGGGGCCTACGGCGCGGCCGATTATGTGCTGGAGCGGGAGAGTCTCCGGCAGAATCCGCAGCCGCTCTTTCGTTTCCTGAAGCGCTACGCCGACGCAAAACCGGTGCAAATCCGCACGGAACAGCGGGAAGTCAGCGAGCAGGCGCAGGAAGAACTGATGCGACAGCTCGGTTTCTTCGGCGGCCTCTGGGGAAAGCGGCTTTTGCAGGAACTGGTCTTTTTCCTCCGCGCCCGCGAAAATCTGGATTTTCTCGCGCAGCGGCGTGTGGATGGTCTTCGCCGCAAAGTCATGCGTCTCGGGGAACAGCTGGTGCGACAGGGAGAACTTGCGGAGGCGCAGGATCTGTTCTACCTTCACCGCGAGGAATTGGGGCGCGCGTTTGCGGGAGAGATAGAGCGGGCGGCCTTTTTCCGGAGTCTGCAGCCCCGGATGAACGAGAGAAAGCGCGAGCAGGAGCGGAATGCCGCGCTGCCGCGTTACCGGGAGCTCTGCTGCTTCGGCTTGCTCGCGCGGGAAAATATGACTGTGATACGGCGGGAGGCCAAGGCGAGTGCGGAGACAGACCGCGTGCCGGTCGAGGCGGGCGGTGCCATCGCCGAGGGAGAGGCGGGTTTCTTTGACGGAGAGACCCTGCCGCGCCGCAGCGGAACCGTATTGTTTGCGGAACGCTTTTCGGAGCGGCTCCTGCCGCTCTTTGCCGTGAGCCGGGGGCTGGTCCTCGGAGAGGGCAGCATCTGGTCTCACGAGGCCGTGCTTGCGCGCGAGCTCGGAATCCTTACGCTGCTCGGCCTGCCGAATCTGTTTGACCATGTGCGCGAGGGCGAGTGGGTGCGCGCCGACGGCAGACGCGGAGTCTTGGAGCGCTTCTCCGAGGGGGAAGCCGAGAACATTGAGGAAGTGGAAGTTTGAGAGAAATGAAAAGAAAGCGCGTGCCGGTCGTAACTCACGACCGGCACGCGCTTTTCGCTGTCCGTAGACGAAAAGTCAACTTCGATTTTCGGGTACAAAAAATGGAGATAGTAGGGTTCGAACCTGCGACCTTCCGCACGTCAAGCGGATGCTCTCCCAGTTGAGCTATATCTCCAGCGAGGATTAGTATACCGGAGGTACAAGAAAAAAGCAAGCGGAAATTTAAATTTTTTTCTTGCGGAGCGGACGCAGTGCATAGCGGGCCAGAAGAGGCCGGAAAGCAGAGGGGAGCGCGAGCTTTTCGAGCTCGGTGCGCGTCACGAAAATGCCCTCGCGCGCGTTCTCCTTGCGGTTACGATGTGCGGACGCAGCCGAGAGCGGCTCCGCAATCTGTACCTCAAAGGCGCTCATGTGCCACTCGATATGCGTGAAGACATGCTGAAAGGCGGGGAGTGAAAGAATACGGAGCGGCGTGAAGCCGCGCGCATTGACCGCCTGTAAGACATCCTCTTCGGAGAGCGCGCCGGGAAGGCCCGGAAATTCGTACATCCCCGCGAGCAGACCCTTCGAAGGCCGCTGTTGCACATAGAAGCGCTCGCCGTCCCGAAGCACGAGTACGGTGCGCACTTCGACACGGCGGGGCTTCTTCGGCGCGCGGTGCGGAAGTTCGGTTTCGATGCCGAGGCGGTGGGCGTCGCACTGCGCCGCAATCGGACAGCGCTCGCAGTTCGGCGCGCCGTTCGGAATGCAGATCAGTGCGCCGAGCTCCATGAGCGCCTGATTAAAGTCTGCGACCGGAAAGGTCTTTCCGGTCGGTGTAGACCAGCTGCCAGAGCAGATCCTGCAGGCGCTCGGTAAAGGCCTGTTTGACCGCAGGGCTCCATGATATCGTCCGCGCAGGCCGTGAGACGCGAAAAGACGCGGAGCACATTGCCGTCGACCGCGGGGACGGGGACATTGTAGGCAATCGAGGCGATGGCCCCCGCCGTATAGGGGCCTATGCCGGGGAGTTTTTTCAGTTCCAGCGGGATCCACCGGGAGTTCTCCGCCGTAGTCGCGGAGCAGAACCTGCGCACATTTTTTGATGTTGCGCGCGCGGGTGTAGTAGCCGAGCCCCTCCCAGAGGCGAAGCAGCTGTTCATCGGGACAGGCGGCAATCGCGGCGACGGTGGGCAGAGCTGTCCGGAAGCGGACAAAGTAGTCTTTGACCGCCTCCACCCGTGTCTGCTGCAGCATAATCTCGGAAATCCAGACATCTTCCGGGTTTCCGGTATCTCTCAGGGGAGAGAGCGCTTGTTTTCCTGATACCAGTGCAGAAGCAGTTCCGCCTCCGCGCCGCTTTGTAATGCCATGGTGAGAGCCTTTCCGGTTTCGACTGAGAAGTTACGGTATCCATTGTAGCACGCCGTTTTCCCTGCGGCGCAGAATTCCGAAATCAGAAAACGGAACATTTTCAACGAAGGGGCATCAAATCGGCATTTTATTCGTCGTGAACCTGGCGACGCTGCTGCTCGGGCTGACTCGTTCCGCCGCGGTCGCGGCCATCACCCCCTTTGTCATTGCGTACTGCATCCCGGTGTTGAAAGCGAATGTGCCGGGCATGGCAAAGATGCTCTTATTGCCGGACGGGCTGCTGCATCTCGGACGGCTGCTGCGAAGAATGCAATTTGTGGGACTCGGAAGTCTGCGGATACCGCAGGCCTATGCGCTGATTCTGCTCTACCTGCCGGTCAATGTGCTTCTGATTCTCGGAACATATCAGCTGTATCGGAAAGAGAGTGGTGTGAGCGCCCGCAAAAGTCCTTCGCTTCCCTTGAATTCGTCCAAGACTTTGTTTAGAATAATGACAGAAACTTTTACACGTCGTCTTCTTTGAAAGGGAGGTAGCGGTTATGGCATTGGTCACTTCGACTGAGATGTTCCGGAAGGCTTATGAGGGTGGTTACGCCATCGGTGCATTCAATGTCAATAATATGGAAATTGTTCAGGGTATCACGGAGGCTGCGGCAGAGCTCAAGTCCCCGGTGATTCTGCAGGCTTCGGCGGGTGCGAGAAAGTACGCGAACTCGATTTACCTTGTGAAGCTCGTCGAGGCAGCGGTGGAGCTCCATCCGGAGATTCCGATTGTGCTGCATCTGGATCACGGCGCAGACTTTGCGACCTGCAAGGACTGCATCGACGGCGGCTTTACTTCGGTCATGATTGACTACTCGGGCCACAGCTTCGAGGAGAATATCGCCGAGACCAAGAAGGTCGTCGAGTACGCACACGCACACGGCGTTGTGGTCGAGGCTGAGCTCGGCACGCTGGCGGGCGTGGAGGATGATGTCCGCGTCGAGGAGGGCATGTCCTCCTACACGAGACCGGAAGAGGTTGAGGAGTTCGTGAGCCGCACGGGCTGCGACTCCCTCGCAATCGCAATCGGCACGAGCCACGGCGCTTACAAGTTCAAGCCGGGCACCAAGCCGCAGCTGCGCCTCGACATCCTCGAGGAAGTGAAGAAGAGACTGCCGGGCTTCCCGATTGTGTTGCACGGTGCATCTTCCGTCCCGCAGGAGTATGTGAAGATTATCAACGCAAACGGCGGTCAGCTGAAGGATGCCATCGGTGTGCCGGAGGATCAGCTCCGCGAGGCAGCGAGAAGCGCGGTCTGCAAGATTAACATCGACTCCGATCTGCGTCTCGGCATGACGGCGGGCATTCGCCAGCACTTCAACGAGCACCCGGATCACTTTTGACCCGAGACAGTATCTCGGTGACGGCAGAGCCAATGTCAAGGCGATTGTCGCACACAAGATCACGGAAGTTCTGGGATCGAACAACAGAATCTAAGCAGTCGGAAGCAAATCAGAGACAGAAGAGAGGCGTTTTACATGGCAGAAAAGAATCTTGACTGGGGAAACATTGGCTTCGCCTATCGCGTGACGGATCAGCGCTACGTTTCCAACTATAAGAACGGCGCGTGGGATGAGGGCGGTCTCACGGCGGATGCGACCGTGTGCATTTCGGAGTGCGCGGGCATCCTGCAGTACTGCCAGGAGGTCTTTGAGGGCCTCAAGGCATACCGCACCGAGGACGGCAGCATTGTGACCTTCCGCCCGGATATGAATGCGAAGCGCATGGCGGATTCGGCGCGCTATCTGGAGATGCCGGCGTTCCCGGAGGAGAGATTTCTGGAAGCGGTGGATGCGGTCGTCAAGGCAAATGCGGACTGGGTTCCGCCCTATGGCAGCGGCGCTTCTCTGTATCTGCGCCCCTATATGTTCGCGAGCGGTCCCGGTGATCGGCGTGAAGCCGTCGGATGAATACCAGTTCCGCCTGTTTGCGACGCCGGTGGGCCCGTACTTCAAGGGCGGCGCAAAGCCGACCACGCTCTGCGTGAGCAAGTACGACCGCGCGGCACCGCACGGCACGGGTCACATCAAGGCCGGACTCAACTATGCGATGAGCCTGCACGCCTATGTGGACGCGCATGCGCACGGCTTTGACGAGAACATGTATCTGGATGCGGCGACCAGAACCTATATCGAGGAGACGGGCGGCGCAAACTTCCTCTTTGTGACGAAGGACGGCGTTCTCGTGAGCCCGAAGTCGGATTCGATTCTGCCCTCGATTACGCGGCGCTCCCTCCTTTACATCGCGGAGCACATGCTCGGCATGAAGACGGAGCACAGACCGGTGAAGTTCTCCGAGCTGAAGGACTTTGCGGAGGCGGGTCTCTGCGGCACGGCGGCGGTCATCAGCCCGGTGGGACGCGTGGTCAACGGCGACGAAGTCATCGACCTGCCGTCCGGACGGGAGAAGATGGGACCGGTGCTGCAGAAGCTCTATGATACGATCACAGGTATTCAGGCGGGTCATATCGAAGGCCCGGAGGGCTGGATTCGCAAGATTTGCTGAATCGGCTTAAAACAGAACACGAACTGACAGAAGTCCCCGCGCGAACTTGTTTCGGCGGGGACTTCTTATTCGGAGAGGAGCGTTTGTGCAGGAGAGTTTTTCGTTCGGGCCGGTGTTTGACCGGAACAGCAAAATTTTGATTCTCGGGAGTTTTCCCTCGGTGCAGTCCCGCGCGGCGGGGTTCTACTATGCGAATCCGCAGAACCGCTTTTGGCGTGTGCTCGCGGCGGTCTATCAGGAGGCTGTGCCGGAGACAGTGGAGGAGAAGCGCGCGCTGCTTCTTTCGCACGGGCTTGCGCTCTGGGATGTCCTGGAGCGCTGCGAAATTCAGGGCTCGAGCGATGCGAGCATACGCGCGGCCGTACCGGCCCGGATCGAGACCGTCACGGACTGCGCCGACATCCGCCGCGTCCTCGTAAACGGCGGTACGGCGGCAAAGTACTACGCGCGCTATCTGGAGGCAAAGACAGGCATTCCGGCCGTTTGTCTGCCCTCGACGAGTCCGGCCAATGCGAGTTATCGCCTGGAGCGCCTCACGGAGCTCTGGGGGAAAGCGCTTCGCGCGGAGGAGGCATAAATGCAACAGATTTTACGGTTTTTTACAGCAGTGGCATTTGGAGGTCGCGGCTGTGCTCGGTTTTCTGCTCGACTGGCTGCTCGGCGATCCCGGAGCATTGGTTTCATCCGGTTCGACTCATAGGAGGGCTCGTGCGGGAACTCGAGCGGCGGCTCTATCCGAAGGCGGGGCCGCAGGTCGCCGCGTTCTGGAACGGCCTTTTCCTCTGGCTCTGCTGTGTCGGGGCGGTCGGCACTGTCGTTTTTTTGCTCACGGCGGGGCTTCGCGGAACATTCTTTCCGCTCGGCTTTTTGTTTGAAATCCTTTTGTCTTACCAGCTTCTTGCGGCGCGCTGCCTCCGAGACAGCGCCGAAAGGGTCGCGCGTGCCCTCGGGGAAGGAGGCCTTGCCGCGGGGCGAAAGGCCGTCTCCTACATTGTAGGCCGCGACACGGAAGCGCTCGATGAGGCGGGGGTCATCCGCGCGACGGTCGAGACGGTCGCGGAAAATGCGTCCGACGGCGAGGTAGCGCCGCTTTTTTATCTGCTGTTATTCGGCGTGACGGGCGGCTGGGTTTATAAGGCCGTGAACACGATGGACTCGATGCTCGGTTACAAAAATGCGCGCTACGAGTTCTTCGGCAGAGTCGCGGCGCGCATGGATGATGTGTTCAACTGGATACCCGCGAGAATCGCGGCGCTTTCTTTCTGATTGCTGCGGCGGCAATCACGGGACAGAACGCGGGAGAAGCCGTCCGCATTTTCAGGCGGGACCGTTTCCGGCACGCGAGCCCGAATTCCGCGCAGACCGAGAGCGTGATGGCGGGGAGCCCTCGGGGTTGCGGCTTGCGGGGCCGGCCTCTTATTTCGGAGAGCGCAAAGAAAAGCCCTACATCGGCGATGCAGGGCGTGAAATCGAGACAGAAGATATTGCGCGGGCAAACCGCATGCTCACCGCAGCGTCCTGGCTCTCGCTGTTTTTCTTTTTGGCACTCCGGTTACTTTGCCGCGCGATAGCGACAAAACTTGCGGTCAGTTTGCAGAGCGCTGCGGTGCTGCTGCCCCTGTTATTTTAAGCGGAAGCTCACGTGCAGCCCTTCGGTGCGTTTCTCGAAGAGATTTGTGGAGTCGATGAAGGGGACAAATTTCTTGAACTGGAAGTTCCGAACGTCAAAGTCGGGGAAGCGCTTATTTAAGAAATTGCCGAGCTGGCTCGAGGCAATCCAGCCGTCGTCGTCGGAATTTTCCTCCCAGATCTGAATGAGGGCCTTCCGGACCGCTTTCAGGCGCATGCCCATGCCGGAGGAACCGGTGGATGCGGCGGCTTTCTCGCTGTGTTCGCTCTCGGCGGTCTTCTCCGCAGTCGCCGGCAGCGCGGAATTCGGCTGGTTCGCGCGGTACAGAAGGTCTATGTAGGAGAACTTACTGCAGGCGGAGATGAAGCTCTTCGGGGTTTTCTGTTCGCCCATGCCGAGCACATAGATTTCGGACTCGCGGAGGCGGGCGGCAAGGCGGGTAAAGTCGGAATCCGAGGAGACGATGCAGAAGCAGTCAAAGCGGCCCTGGTACAGAAGGTCCATCGCGTCGATGATGAGTGCCGAGTCCGAAGAGTTTTTGCCCGAGACATTGGAATACTGCTGGATGGGCTGAATCGAGTTGTCGAGAATCACCGTGCGCCAGCTGCTCATCTGCGGCATGGTCCAGTCGCCGTAAATGCGCTTGATGTTCACGCTCCCGAGATTATTGGCCTCCGAGAGGACAATCGGCAGATATTTCGGGGCGATGTTCTCGGCATCGATCAGCACGGCGACACGGCGCTCGTGATCGTCATTGTTCATGGAAAAGTCCTTTCTGTTTTGACATAGTTGCCAAAGCTGCGATATAATAATATCCCCTATTACCATAGGGAAAAGTATTTAATGATACGGTTATTATAAGAAAGAGGAATGAAATTGTCCATAAAAAAGTGGAAAGGAGCGCTTTTTGCGCTGGGGATGGGAATTGGAATTGCTGCAAGCTTGCCGGGCAGTGCACACGCAGCGGAGACGAAACTGATGCAGACCGTGGAAACGACACTGCAGCCGGACAGCGTGGCGCTTCCCCGCCGGGCAGATTACGGCTATACCGAGGAAGATGTCGACAAGGCGGTGGACCGTCTGCTCTCCTATGAGACGGATCCGATTCGCCGGGATATTCAGCGGCAGCTGTACCGAAACAGCGTCTGGTACAGCCCGGAGAACCAGTATGTCGACAACAACGGAAAGTCCTACCTCCTGATTTATGAGGGCGCGGCCACGAACCGGAAGCAGCTGAGCTATGAGCTCCTGTCCGGGCTCGCATTCTTCCCGAACGCCCGGGTCATTCTGAATACCCGGGATAAGCGCATTCTCGCCGGGGTTGAGCTGAACCGCCCGTTTACCGAGGGCGAGGCCTATCGGAATTATCAGAGTCTGGTTCGCCTCCTCGGCTTGGTCGACGAGGTCAAGGCGGAGACCGCCGGAAAGAGCGCGCGCGACAAGGCGCAGTGGATTTGCGATTATGTGGCCGGTCGCCTGAATTACGATTTTACGATACAGCAGAACAGCCTGCAGGACGTTGTCGGTTCGCGGAAGACTGCCTGCGTCGGCTATAACGGCTTTACGGAACTCCTGTTCCGAAGCGCAGGGCTCTCCTATGTCAGCATGATTGCGACCAACAAGGAGAACGGCATCATGCATATCTTCGGCACATCCAAGCTGGACGGCAGATGGCTGATCTTTGATACCAGCAACTACGACAACGAGAACGGGGTCTATGACAAGAGCTACATTTTCTCGGAGCTCGAGCATGAGCAGTTGAATTACCGGGATTTTAATCTCTTGCAGAGCGAGCGGCTGAACTGATGGATCTCTTTGACTATATGCGGGAGAATGCGCTTCGGCAGGAAGCGCCGCTCGCCGTCAGAATGCGCCCGCAGAGTCTCGAAGAAATTGCGGGGCAGGCGCACATTCTCGGCAAGGATAAGCTGCTCTACCGGGCGGTCAAGGCGGATGCCGTCGGCTCCATGATACTCTACGGTCCGCCCGGCTGCGGGAAGACCACGATTGCGGAGGTCATCTCCCGCGAGACGCAATCGGATTTTTGCCGCCTGAACGCGACGACGGCCGGCAAAAAAGAGATGGAAGAAGTGATTCAGCGCGCCAAGGAGAATTTCGGGCGCGGCAGGCGGACCACGCTCTTTGTCGACGAGATTCACCGCTTTCACAAGGGACAGCAGGACTTTCTGCTCCCCTATGTCGAGGACGGCACGATTGCGCTGATCGGCGCAACGACCGAAAACCCCTTTTTTGAGGTCAATGCGGCGCTGCTGTCGCGCTCCCGCATCTTTGAGTTAAAACCGCTTGCGGCGGCGGATATCGCGGCGCTGCTTCGCCGCGCCATGGCGGACAAGGAGCGCGGGTACGGAAACTGGAGCGCCGAACTCACGGAGGAGGCCTGCGCCTTCCTTGCGGATGCCGCCGCGGGCGATGCGAGAACCGCCCTGAATGCCCTCGAGCTCGGCATGAAGACCACGGCGCCGGAGAGCGACGGCTGCATTCGCATCACACTTTCCGTCGCGGCGGACTGCATTCAGAAGCGCGTGATTCGCTACGACAAAGACGGCGATAACCACTACGACACGATTTCCGCCTTCATCAAAAGCATGCGGGGCTCCGACCCGGACGCGGCGGTCTATTACCTCGCGCGCATGCTCTATGCGGGCGAAGACCCGCGCTTCCTCGCGCGGCGCATTGTCATCTGCGCTGCGGAAGATGTGGGCAATGCCGATCCGATGGCGCTGGTCGTCGCGGAGAGCATGGCCGCGGCGCTGGACCGCATCGGCATGCCGGAGGGGAAGCTCTTACTCAGTCAGGCCTGCCTCTATGTCGCGAGCGCGCCGAAATCCAATGCGGCGACGACCGCGATTTTTTCGGCGCTCGACTTTGCGGCGCAGACGACGGCAGCTGTGATACCGCCCTATCTCCGGGACGCCCATTATGCGGGCCATGAGAAGCTCGGCCGGGGCGTGGGCTACCGGTATCCGCACGACTACCCGGGCAACTATGTGGCACAGGACTATCTGCCGGAGACACTCCGCGGAACTGTTTTTTATGCGCCGAGTGACAACGGAAAGGAAGCGGAAATCAAAGCGCGTCTCGCCGCCCTGAAAGCGGCGGGAGAGGAGAAGCATGGCGGAAGAAAGACTTGAGCATCTGAGCCTTACGGAACTCCGGGAACTCGCAAAAGAGCGCGGACTGCACGGCGTTACGGGGCTTCGGAAGCAGGAGCTCGCGGAAAAGCTGACGGCTTTGTCGCGCACGCGAGTGCAGCAGGCGGTCGCGGAACTGCCGGACAGCCTTCGCGACGCGGCGGACGGCGGGACGCTCGCGTCCGGTTTACTGGAAATTGTGAGCGAGGGCGGGTTCGGGTTCCTGCGCTCGGCAAATTATCTGCCGGGCGAGGAGGATGTCTATGTGTCGCCCTCGCAGATACGGCGCTTTCGCCTGAGAACCGGCGACCTTGTGACCGGTGTGAAGCGCCTGCGCGGCGAAAAGGAGCGCTACAGCGCGCTGCTCTATGTGAATACGGTAAACGGCGTCCGCGCGGCGGAGCTTAGGCGCGCGAATTTCGAGGATATGACGCCGGTCTTTCCGGACAAGCGCATTCCGCTCGCTAACGGCGACAAGAGCCCGCTCGCCCTCCGGGTCGTCGATTTGATTGCACCGATCGGCAAGGGACAGAGAGGCCTCATTGTCGCGCCGCCGAAGGCCGGCAAGACAACTTTGCTCAAGGAAATCGCCAAGGCGGTCCGGAAAAACGCGCCGGAAATCCATCTGATTGTGCTCCTGATTGACGAGAGACCGGAGGAGGTCACGGACATCAAAGAGTACATTGCGGACCCGGAAGTCGAGGTCATCTACTCGACCTTTGACCGGGAGCCGGAGCAGCACCGAAGAGTCTCCGAGATGGCGATTGAGCGGGCGCGCCGCATCACCGAGCAGCACGGCGATGTCATGATACTGCTCGACTCGATCACGCGCCTTGCGCGCGCCTATAACTTAACGGTCACGCCCTCGGGGCGCACGCTCTCCGGCGGTCTGGATCCGGCCTCCCTCTATATGCCGAAGCGCTTCTTTGGCGCGGCGCGGAACATGCGGGAGGGCGGCAGTCTCACGATCCTGGCGACGGCGCTCGTCGAGACCGGCAGCCGCATGGACGATGTGATCTACGAGGAGTTCAAGGGCACCGGCAACATGGAACTCATGCTGGACCGCCGACTCGCGGAGCGGCGCATTTTTCCGGCCATCGATGTGGCGCGGAGCGGAACCAGACGGGAGGAGCTCCTGCTCAGCGCGGCGGAGAGAGAGGGCGTCGCAAGACTCCGGAATCTCCGGGGCGGCGGGACAAACGAGGCGCAGACCGAGGCTGTTCTCAGGCTGTTCCGGGAGAGCGCGGACAATCATGCGCTGCTCGAAAGGCTCGCGGACTCCAAATAAAAGCTGTTTCCGGGCTTGCAGCGGCAGAGAAAGCATGCTATACTGTGAAAGCTGTTTTTCAATGGGAATGGGAACGGAAAAGCGGTTCGCCGCTTTCATCAATATCAAGTTAAAGCGAGGTGAAACAAATGAAAGAGGGAATCCATCCGAATTACTACCAGGCTACGGTGACCTGCAACTGCGGCAACACCTTTGTGACCGGTTCGACGAAGCCGGAGATTCACGTTGAGGTGTGCTCCAAGTGCCACAGCTTCTACACCGGTCAGCAGAAGACCGCCGGCGCGCGCGGACGCATTGAGAAGTTCAACAAGAAGTACGGCGTGAAGGGCGAGTAAAAAATAAACAGGGGACAGGGGCTGAGGGTATCACTCAGCCCCTGTTTTACGTTTGAGAGAGGAGGCGACAAAATGGCAAGACAAAAATATTCCGGCATCGGCGGACAGGCGATTCTGGAAGGTATCATGATGAAAAACGGAGAGTACTATGCCTGCGCGGTGCGGCGGGAAGACGGCGGCATTGCGGTGGACAAACAGCGCTATGTGAGTCTTACGGACCGGTATCCGCTGCTTCGCCTGCCGTTTGTGCGGGGCATCTTCAGCTTTGCGGACTCGATGATACTCGGTATGCGGGCGCTGAACTGGTCGGCCGAAATCTATGCGGGCGGCGACGAGAGCGCTACGGAGGAAGAGCCCTCGAAATTTGAGGCCTTTCTCGAAAGACCTTCGGCGAAAAGGCAATGAAGGTGATGATGGGGGTCATCATGGCCTTTTCCTTCCTCCTTGCGATCGGTATTTTCATGCTGCTGCCCATGTTTCTCGCGCGGCTGTTAAAGCGAGTCATCGCGAGCGAGACGCTGATTGCGGTTCTGGAGGGCGTGTTCCGGATATTGATTTTCATCTGCTATATCAAGGCAATTTCGCGGATGGAGGACATACACCGCACCTTCATGTATCACGGCGCCGAGCACAAGTGCATTAACTGCGTGGAGCACGGACTGCCGCTCACGGTCGAAAATGTGATGAAGAGCTCCAGAGAGCACAAGCGCTGCGGCACAAGTTTCATCCTGATTGTGATGATGATTTCGATTCTCTTCTTTATTGTGATACGGCCGGAGACCCTTCTGCTCCGCGCGGTCTCGCGCATTCTCTTAATGCCGGTCATTGCGGGCGTCTCCTATGAGTTTCTCCGCTTTACGGGCACCCATGACTCGGCACTCGTGAATGCGCTGAGCCGCCCGGGCATGTGGATGCAGGGGCTCACGACAAGGGAGCCCACGCCCGACATGGCGGAAGTCGCGATGCAGGCCGTCGAAGCGGTCTTTGACTGGAAGGACTATCTCCGGAAGAATTTCGGCACGGTATTTCCGGAAGACGAGGCGAGCGCATGAGTGCCGAGAACCTTCGGGAGGCAGAGCACCGCGGGGCAGCGTACCTCGCGGCGGCCGGCAGAGAAGAAGCCGCGCAGACTGCGCGGCTTCTTCTCTGCCATATTCTGGGACTGGATTTCACGGACTATATCCTCGCGCGCGAGCGGGAACTTCCCGGCGGAGGCGGCGCGGCGCTATGCGGCTATGCTGGAACAGCGGGCGCAGGGCGTGCCGTTACAGTATCTGACAAAGGCGCAGAATTTCTGCGGGCTTGAGCTCTATGTGGATGAGCGCGTGCTGATTCCGCGCTACGACACGGAGTGCCTGGTCGAAGCAGTGCTGCGGGACAAAAGAGAGGGGCGTTTACTGGATCTCTGCACCGGGAGCGGCTGCATTCCGCTGGCGCTCTTAAAGCTCGGCGGGTTCCGCACGGCACTCGGCGCGGACATCTCGGCGGATGCGCTCGCGGTCGCGGAGATAAACCGTACGCGGACGGGGCTGCCGCTTTCGCTCCGGCGCTCGGATCTCTTTTCGGAGATTCCGGAGCGCTTCGATGTCATCACGGCGAATCCGCCCTACATCGAGAGTGCGGAAATCGAAACGCTGAGCGTTGAGGTGCGCGACCATGAGCCGCGGCTTGCGCTCGACGGCGCGGCGGACGGGCTCGCCTTTTACCGGCGGCTTGCGGCGGAGAGCGGCGCGCATCTCACAGACGGCGGCGGCCTGTATCTCGAAATCGGCGCGTCACAGGGCGCAGCGGTGGCTGCGCTCCTCCGGGCGGCAGCGTTTTCGGACATACAAATCATTCAGGATCTCGCGGGGCGGGATCGCGTTGTGAAAGGGACTTTTCATGGTAGAGGGACATCTCAGGGAAACGCTGCGCCGCTATGAGGAAGTGATGGCCGAACTCGCGGCGCCGGAGACACATGAGGACAGTGTGCGCTTGCAGCGCCTTTTAAAGAACAGGCGGAACTTTCCCCCCTGGTCGCCTGTATGGAAGCGTTACAGCGCGCAAAAGAGCGGGAGGCAGAGGCACTCTCGCTGCTCGAGACCGAGCGGGATGAGGAGCTTCGCCAGCTCGCCAAAGAGGAACTGCAGGAAGCGCGGCAAGAGAAAGCGCGGCACGCGGCCGAGCTGAAGGAATTGCTTTTGCCGAAGGATCCGAACGACGAGAAAAATGTGGTGCTCGAGATCCGCGCGGGCGCGGGCGGTGACGAGGCCGCGCTCTTTGCGGCGGAGCTCTTTCGCATGTATCGGCAGTATGCGGAGCACCGCGGCTGGAAGGTGGAAATCGACGACATCCACGAGAGCGGGCTCGGCGGCATCAAAGAGGTCATCGCGACCGTGCGCGGACGGGGGGCGTTCTCCAGGCTCAAGTTTGAGTCGGGTGTGCACCGCGTGCAGCGCGTCCCGGCAACCGAGGCGGGCGGCCGCATCCACACGAGCACGGCGAGCGTCGCCGTGATGCCGGAGGCAGAGGAAGTCGATGTGCAGCTCGACATGAAGGATGTGCGGATTGATGTGATGCGTGCGTCCGGAAACGGCGGTCAGTGCGTCAACACGACGGACTCGGCGGTGCGCCTGACGCACTACCCGACCGGCATTGTGATCTACTCGCAGACCGAGAAGTCGCAACTTCAGAACAAAGAAAAGGCGTTCCGTCTGCTCCGCAGTAAAGCTCTACGCGCTCGAACTCGAGCGGCGACAGGCCGAGACCGCCGAGGCGCGGCGCGCGCAGATCGGAACGGGAGACCGCTCGGAAAAAATCAGGACCTATAACTTCCCGCAGGGGCGCGTGACCGACCACAGAATCAAGCTCACGCTCTACAGCATTGACCGCGTGATGGACGGCGATCTCGACGAAATTCTGGATGCGCTGCTTCACGCCTCACGCGCGGCGGAGCTCGCGGGAACCGCCGACTCGGAAAGCGCTGGAAAAGAAAACGGGAATTCGCTATGATGGGAACAGTATCGCGAGATTAACCCAAGGGGGATAGGACTATGAACGGGACAAAACCGGATTTGGAAGCGCTCTACGGCGAGGAGAGCGCGCGGGCAAAAAAACGCTATGAGCATCTGCGGGAAAAGTACACGGAGGAATTCGGCGCGGCGGAGCTTCGCTTCTTTTCTTCGCCCGGCAGAACGGAGATTATCGGCAATCATACGGACCACAACGGCGGCAAAATTCTGGCGGGCAGCATTACGCTCGACACCGTCTGCGCGGCAGCGCCGACCGACGACGGCGTCATCACGATTGTGAGCGAAGGCTATCGCCCGGTCTCGGTCGACACCAAGGTACTTGCGGAGACCGCAAAGGAGGACGGCTCGAAGTCTCTGGTCGCGGGCATCGCAGAGGCGGCGGAGCAGTTCGGCTACAAGGTCGGCGGTTTCCGCGCCTATGTGACGAGCGAGGTCATTGCGGCGGCCGGTGTCTCGAGCTCGGCTTCGTTTGAGATGCTGGTCTGCACCATTCTGAATGCCTTCTACAATGATGGCAAGATGAGCATCGCGGACTATGCGCGCATGGGCCAGTACGCCGAGAACCACTGGTGGAACAAGGCATCCGGCCTCATGGACCAGATGGCCTGCGCGGCGGGCGGCGTGATTTTCCTCGACTTTTCGGAGGGGGTCCGCTATGAGACCATTGATTTCTCCTTTGAGAAGTACGGTCTGGATCTCTTCATTGTGAACACAGGCAAGGGACATGCGGATCTGACCGAGGAGTACTCGGCAATTCCGCGGGAGATGTATGCGGTCGCGGAGAAGCTCGGCGAGAGCCGCCTTGCCGATGTGCGGGAGCTGACCTTGCTCACGACGCTTTCCGGTGTCCGCGAAAAGCTCGGCAACGACAGAGCGCTGCTCCGCGCCCTGCACTTCTTCGAGGAAGAAAAGCGCGTCGATGAGGCGCGGGAGGCGGTTACGGACGGCGACAGCGACAAACTCTTGCGGCTCATGGGAGAGAGCGGCAAGTCCTCCTACGAATGGTTGCAAAACGCCTACTGCACGGAGAACCCGAAGGAGCAGCCGATTCCGCTGGCACTCTGCCTCACCGAGCTCTTCTTAAAGCGCTGCGCGCGCGGCACCTGCCGCATCCACGGCGGCGGCTTTGCGGGCGTGATTATGGCGATTTTGCCGCGCGAAGAGCGGGAAGATTACACGGCCTTCCTCTCGCAGTACTTCGGCAGGGAGAACATCTACCGCATGGGCCTGAGGCGCTTCGGTGCGGTTGAGGTCGACTTCTGAGCGCAGTGCACAAAAATAAAATAGACTAACTGTGCAACATATATAAAAACATCGCGGCATTACGGAGAATCATACGGATGCTTGCAAGATTTTTGCGGGAGAGAATAGGATTTTCTAGAGATAGTATAGAAAATCCTATTTTTTTTTGAGCTTTCACTTGGTATTCTTTACTCATCAACGGGAGCGCGGAGAACGCATCCGAAACGAGGAGGAGTCAAACATGAAGAAGGCAATTAGCATCATCGCAGCTGTGGCGATGGCTACCACAATGTTGGCAGCTTGCGGCGGCGGCAGCAAGAGCGAGAGCAGCAGCGCAGCGAGCACGGCAGCGGCAGGCAGCGAGAGCGCTGCAAGCGGCACTACGACCGCAGTCGCAAACAAGGATAAGCCCTTGGTCTGGTACAACCGCCAGCCCTCGAACAGCTCCACCGGCGAACTGGACAAGGATGCGCTGCACTACAACGACAAGACCTACTATGTCGGCTTCGACGCAAATCAGGGCGCTGAGCTGCAGGGTCAGATGATTGTCGACTACATCAAGAAGCACGCGGCTGAGATCGACAAGAACGGCGACGGCACGATCGGTTATGTCCTTGCCATTGGGGACATCGGCCACAACGACTCGATCGCTCGTACGAGAGGTGTCAGAAAGGCACTCGGCACGGCGGTTGAGAAGGACGGCGCAATCGATTCCACGCCGGCAGGCACGAACGTCGACGGCACCGCTACGGTGGTCAAGGACGGCGAGCTCGAAGTCGACGGCAAGACCTACAAGGTCAGAGAGCTGGCTTCGCAGGAGATGAAGAACGCGGCGGGCGCAACCTGGGACGCTGCAACGGCAGGCAACGGCATCAGCACCTGGGCTTCCTCCTTCGGCGATCAGATTGACATTGTCGCTTCGAACAACGACGGCATGGGCATGTCCATGTTCAACGCTTGGTCCAAGGAGAACAAGGTTCCGACCTTCGGTTACGACGCAAACTCCGACGCAGTCGCTGCGATTCCGGAGGGCTACGGCGGCACGATCAGCCAGCACGCGGATGTGCAGGCTTACCTGACCCTGAGAGTGCTGAGAAACCTGCTCGACGGCGTGGATGTCGACACGGGCATCGGCACCGCGGATGAGGCGGGCAATGTTCTCACCGCAGCGGACTACAAGTATGTGCCGGAAGACAGATCCTACTACGCTCTGAACCTTGCAGTGACCGCAGACAACTATAAGGACTTCACGGATGCAACCAAGGCTTATGCACCGGTCGCAAACAAGCTCGACGCTTCGAAGCATGCATCGAAGAAGGTGTGGCTCAACACCTACAATGCGGCAGATAACTTCCTTGGCTCTACCTACAAGCCCTTGCTGAAGAACTATGCAGAGCTGCTGAACCTGAATGTCGACTATGTGGACGGCGACGGACAGACTGAGTCCAACATCACGAACCGCCTCGGCAACCCGAGCCAGTATGATGCATTCGCAATCAACATGGTGAAGACGGACAATGCAGCTTCCTACACCGCAATTCTGAACCAGTAATCGAAGCTTGTATTTTGGGGGTATCGGGGGGCAAACCTGATACCCCTGTTCTATTTCTTGGGAGAAGAACCATGTCAGATCAGAAAGAAGATATCATTTTATCCATACGCGGTATGTCAAAGTCCTTCGGCAGAAACCGCGTGCTGGATCACATCAACCTCGATTTGAGGCGGGGCTCCGTCATGGGTCTCATGGGAGAGAACGGTGCCGGAAAGTCCACGATGATGAAGTGCCTCTTCGGAACCTATCAGAAGGACGAGGGCGAGATTATTCTCGACGGCCATGAGGTCTCGTTCTCCGGACCGAAGGACGCGCTGGAGAACGGAATTGCCATGGTTCATCAGGAGCTGAATCAGTGCCTCGAGCGCTCGGTCGTGGACAATCTGTTCCTCGGGCGCTATCCGGTGAACGGCGCGGGCATTGTAGACGAGGCGCGCATGAAGAAAGAGGCCGCAGAGCTCTTCCGCAGCCTCGGCATGACCGTGAACCTGACGCAGCCGATGCGGAACATGTCTGTCTCACAGCGGCAGATGTGCGAGATCGCGAAGGCAATTTCCTATCACTCGAAGATTATCGTGCTGGATGAGCCAACCTCCTCGCTCACCGAGCCCGAGGTCAGAAAACTGTTCACGATGATGCGGAAGCTCCGGGATCAGGGCATCTCCCTCATCTACATCTCTCACAAGATGGATGAGATTTTTGAGATTTGCGATCAGGTCTCGGTGCTCCGGGACGGCAAGCTGGTCATGACGAAGGACACTTCGGAGACGAACCTCGACGAGCTGATTGCGGCGATGGTCGGCCGCTCGCTCGAGAACCGCTTCCCGCCGGTCGACAATACGCCGGGCAACGATATTCTCTCGATTCAGCATCTCTCGACCAAGTTTGAGCCGCACATCCAGGATGTGACCTTCAATGTGCGCGAGGGCGAGATTTTCGGTCTCTACGGCCTGGTCGGCGCGGGCAGAACAGAGCTCCTCGAGACCATCTTCGGTATTCGCACCCGCGCGGCGGGGCGCGTCTACTACGACGGCGAGCTCATGAACTTCAATTCGGCGAAGGAGGCCATGGAGCACGGCTTCGCATTAATCACCGAGGAGAGAAAGGCAAACGGTCTCTTCCTCAAGGGAGACCTGACCTTTAACACGACCATTGCAAATCTGAAGCACTACAAGAACGGACCGGCGCTCTCGGATCAGAAGATGACAAAGGCGACTTCGAAGCAGCTCACGACCATGCGCACGAAGTGCATGGGGCCGGAGGATTTGATTTCGAGCCTCTCGGGCGGCAACCAGCAGAAGGTCATCTTCGGCAAGTGGCTCGAGCGGGAGCCGAATGTCTTCATGATGGACGAGCCGACCCGCGGTATCGATGTCGGCGCAAAGTATGAGATTTATGAGCTCATCATCCGCATGGCAAAAGAGGGCAAGACCATCATCGTGGTCTCCTCGGAGATGCCGGAGATTCTGGGAATCACGAACCGCATCGGTGTGATGTCGAACGGCTATCTGTCCGGCATTGTCGAGACCAAGGAGACCAATCAGGAAGAGTTGTTGCGTCTCAGCGCAAAGTACCTGTAAAGTGAGGGGAGAGTTATGAGTCAGTTAGGAACAGAGAAGAGCGCTCTGCAGCACGCAGAGGAGGAGGCAAAACTCCTCGCGCCGATTCGCGCCCACATTGGAGAGATTCAGGCGAAGATCGATGTGCTCCGGAAGGACGGCAGCGATCAGGTACAGAAGCTGAAGAACCGCATTCAGCTCTTAAAAGAAGATAAGCACATCAAGAAAGAGAAGAAGGATGCGCTGATTGCCGAAAGTAATGCGGCTCTCTCGGCGGCACAGGCTGTCGAGAGCAAGAACCAGGCCGAAGTCGCCGGGCTCGTCGCCGAGGCGGAGAGCTACTTAAAGGAGCACTACGAGAAGGACTACTTCGGCCCGGTCAGCGAGAACTGCAAGAAAGACCGCGAGAGCGCAAAACAGCGCTACCAGGCGCGGGTCGCGGAGCTCGGCAAGGAGCACGAGCAGGAAGTGCAGCGCCTCCGGAAGGAGAACGCGCCGGATCTGCAGCAGGAGCTGAAGGACGAGAACTATGTCTACAAGAACAAGCTCTTTGACGCGAAGGTAACCTACGAGCAGGAGCTCCAGGCCATCAAGGACAGACGCCACGAGGCGTTCGCCGAGCAGTATCATATGATCGACCTGCTCCGCATGTCCCGCTTCACCTTTGCGCAGGAGCAGGCGCAGCGCATCGAGAACTACAAGTACACCTTTAATCAGCGGCAGTTCCTCTTAAAGAACGGTCTCTACATTGTCATCGTGATGATTTTCATCGCGCTCAGCATTGTGACCCCGATTGTGAAGAACACGCAGCTCTTTACCTACAACAATATCCTGAACATTCTGCAGCAGGCGTCTCCGCGTATGTTCCTCGCGCTCGGCGTCGCAGGCCTGATTCTCCTGACCGGTACCGACCTCTCGATCGGTCGTATGACAGGTATGGGCATGGTCGCGGCGACCATCATCATGCACAAGGGCGTCAACACCGGCGCGGTCTTCGGTAAGATTTTCGACTTTACCGGCTTGCCGTATGCGGGAAGAGCCATTTTCGCACTGCTGGTCTGCATTGTTCTGACCACCTGCTTCACCTCGGTTGCCGGTTTCTTCACGGCGCGCTTCAAGATGCACCCGTTCATCTCGACCATGTCGAACATGCTGATTATCTTCGGTCTCGTGACCTATGCGACCAAGGGCGTGTCCTTCGGTGCGATCGAGCCGGGCATCGCTTCGATGATTGTCCCGAAGGTCAACGGCTTCCCGCTCATCATTCTCTGGGCGGTTGCGGCAATCGTGATTGTCTGGTTCATCTGGAACAAGACCCGCTTCGGCAAAAACCTCTACGCAGTCGGCGGCAACCCGGAGGCGGCTTCGGTCTCCGGTATCTCGGTCTTCGCCGTGACCATGGGCGCCTTCATGATGGCGGGTGTGCTCTACGGCTTCGGCGCATGGCTTGAGTGCGCACGCATGGTGGGTTCCGGTTCGGCGGCTTACGGCCAGGGCTGGGACATGGACGCAATCGCGGCCTGCGTGGTCGGCGGTGTCTCCTTCACCGGCGGTATCGGTAAGATTTCCGGCGTCGTGGTCGGTGTGCTGATCTTCACGGCACTCACCTATTCGCTGACCATTCTCGGTATCGACACGAACCTCCAGTTCGTCTTCGAGGGCATCATCATCCTGACGGCTGTCACCCTGGACTGCTTAAAGTACGTCCAGAAGAAGTAAGGCTTCCCGTCGGACGGAAAGAGCCCGTATATGCTATACTGAAACCGCAGCTTACGCTGCGGTTTTTTTGAATTCGGGAGGAAAGACTATGCCCTATTCCTGCATGCTGGTGGACGATGAGGAAGATGTGATCAATGCGATACGGCGCACCATAGACTGGGAGAGTCTCGGTTTCTCCGTGCCGACGGAGGCGCATAACGGACTCGAGGCACTCGAGTTCGCGGAGGATAGCGCGCCGGATGTCGTGCTGACCGACATCAAGATGCCGTATATGGACGGTCTGGAGCTCGCGCATCGCTTAAAGGAGCTCTATCCGAACATCCGCATTGTCGTCTTTCCGGCTTCGATGAGTTTGAATACGCGCGCGAGGCGCTGCGCCTCGAGGCGGAAGAATATATTTTGAAACCCATTCACGCGGCGGAGCTGTCAAAGCTCTTTCTCCGAATCCGGGAGCGGCTCGACGCCGAGCGGGCGGAGCGGCAAAATGTGGAGCAGCTCCGCGCCTATTATGAGAAGAGCCTGCCCCGTCTGCAGGAGAGTTTTTTTGTGTCTCTCTTGGACGGAAAAATTCCGGAGGAGGAGCTCATGCGCCAGGCAGAGGACTACCAGCTGAGTTTCGAGGAAGCGCCCTATGTGGCAGCGGTGATTCACACGGGGAGCGCGGGACTGCCGGCCGGTGTCAGCGCAGTGCTCCTCGCGGCCTCGGTTCGAAAGCTCGCGGAGGAGAAGCTCGGCGAGAAATTTTCGGCGCGTTTTTTCGGCTATCTCGGCAACACGGTCATGCTGGTCTCGCTCGGCGAGGCAGGGCAGCTCCGCTTCCTGACCGATGCCTGTGACAAGTTCTGTCGTCTGGCGGCCGCAAAGCTCGGCGCGACGGTCACCGTCGGCATCGGAAAGGCCTGCGGAGAGCTGTCGAAACTCAGAGATTCCTACACAGGCGCGAGAAGTGCGCTCTCGTACCGCATGATTTACGGGACGGGGAAGGCCATCAGCATTTCGGAGATTGCGCCGCAGGAGAAGAAGCGGAACCGAGCTCTCGGAGCAGGCATCCATGCAGGACATTTTCCGGAAGATGCGCATGGAGAAAGAGGAGGAATTAAGCGCTGCGATTGCGCGCTACATGGCGGACAACGCAGCCGCTCAGGGCTCGGTGCAGGAGTACCGCTTTTTTTGTGATGGGGACAGCCGGAGAGCTGTACCGCTTTGCAAAGGACAATGAGCTTAGCACCGAGGAGATATTCGGCGACAACGACGCGATGTACCGGATATTACAGCAGTTGGAACCCGGGGAACTCACGAGCTGGATGGATGGGGTCTGCCGGAAAATGCGGGAGATGATACAGCATAAGCGCGCGGACAGCGCGCGCTCCCTTTGCGGCCCGCGCGATTGACCATGTGAACGAGCACTATGCCGACGGTGATCTCACGGTCGATGCGATGTGCTCCTACCTGAATGTGAGCGCCGCCTACTTTTTTTCGACCGTCTTTTAAGCGGGAGACCGGCAAGACCTTTGTGCAGTATCTGACCGACCTCCGCATGGAAAAAGGCGGTGAAACTTTCTGCTCTCGACCAATGAGAAGACCCTATATGATTGCGCGGAAGGTCGGCTATGCCGATCCGAACTATTTCAGCTATGTCTTCAAAAAAACAGTTCGGTATGTCACCGAGCAAATATAAGGACAGCCGCGAGGCGGCGCAATGAGACTGCCGGAAATTTTTCACGCTGCCGCGGTCCATTCGGTTCATCATCGTCGTCGCCTTTACGGCGGTCTCTGTCAGTATCACAGGGCTGCTCGGCGTGGGACTGTATCGCATTTTTGCGCGTCACACCGAACAACTCCTCACCGAGAGCAGCGCACAGCTCCTGCACCGGGTTTCGGAAAATCTGGGCGACTATCTAAAGAATATGCGCGCGCTCTCGGACGCGATTTACTATGCCTCGATTAAGAGCAAGGACTTTGCCGTGGACAATACGAACCGCGAGATGGAGCTGCTCTACGAGGCAAACCGCGACGATTTGATCAGCCTTGCACTCTATCGGCGGGACGGGACGCTCCTCGGCGCGGCCCCGGTCGCGGTGCAGAAACAGGATGTCGATGTGCGGCGGCAGGCCTGGTTTCAGAGTGCGGCGGCAAAGGTCGAAAATCTGCACTTTTCGACACCGCATGTGCAGGATCTCTTTGACGACCCGAGCTACCGCTATCACTGGGTCATCTCGCTGAGCCGCGCGGTCGAGTTAAACGAGGGCGGCCAGAGCAGCGAGGGCATATTGCTGGTCGACATGAACTATAAGAGTGTCGCGGACATGCTGGACGATGTGAATCAGGACAGCGCGGGGCGCTATGTCTACCTCTGTGACAGCCGCGGAGACATCATTTACCATCCGCGCCGCATGCAGATTGACGCGGGGCTTGTATCAGAGAACAATCTCACGGAGGCCGGATACGCGGACGGCGCCCACCGGGAGTATTTCAGGGAGAGCGGCGGGAGGTCGTCGTCGAGACGGTGAGCTACACCGGCTGGAAGCTGATCAGTGTGATTCCGGGCACTTACTTTGCGCTTGGCCTCTTAAATGCGAGACAACTGGCGCTCGCCTTCGTGCTGCTCACAGCGGCGGCACTCGCGCTTGTGAACCGCCTCATGGCAGCTCAGGTTTCCAAGCCGCTGATCCGGCTGAACGAGTCCATCCGGAAACTGGAGCTCGGGCAGGACAGCAAAATCTATGTCGGCGGCAGCGCGGAAGTGCGGCATCTCGGGCGCACACTGCAGTCCTATGTGCGAGAGATTCAGCTCCTCATGCGGGACATTGTGCGCGAGCAGGAGGAGAAGCGAAAGAGTGAGCTCGATGCGCTCCAGTCGCAGATTAACCCGCACTTTTTGTATAACACCTTGGACTCGATCGTCTGGATGATTGAGGGGCAGCGCTACGACGACGCGGTTGTCATGATTACCGAGCTCGCGAGCCTGTTTCGCATCAGTTTAAGCGGCGGCAAGACCATCATTTCGATGGAGGCGGAGCTTCGGCACGCGGAAAATTATATGAATATTCAGAAAGTTCGCTTTAAGAACAGCTTCCGCGTGCGCTATGAGATCGATCCGGAAGTGCGGAATTACTGCACGGTCAAAACTGATACTCCAGCCGATTCTGGAGAACGCGATTTACTACGGCGTGAAGGGCATGGAGGACGAGGGCGAAATTCTGCTCCGCGCGGAACTGCGGGACGGCGAACTTCTGCTCACAGTGCGGGACAACGGGTTCGGCATTCCGGAAGAGGAAGTTCCGCTTCTTTTGCGGGAAGGCGAGCGGCGACCGAGCCGGGGCTCCGGCGTGGGACTTTTGAATGTGCAGCGCCGTATTCAGCTCCGCTTCGGGGAGCACTACGGCCTTGCAATCGAGAGCGAGCCGGATGAGGGGACCGAAGTGCGCATATGCTTACCGGCCGTTCCCTACAATGAAGAGAACAGACAGCGTCTGGAGGAGGGAAGATGAGGCGGCACATCATGCTCGGCGCAGTGACAATCGCAGCGACGGCGCTTGCACTGCTGCTCATCCTGCAGACGACCAGGCAGACAGAGCCGCAGCGCGCTCGAATCGCCGTTCTCACGCGGCGCGATGTGGATGTCAGCGATGCGGCGCTCTTTGCGGGCATGGAGAAAGCCGCGGAGGACAGCAAAGTGATTCTGAACTATGTCGTGGTGCCGCCGACAGCGACACTCGCAGAAGAAAAGCTGCTCGCCGAGCAGGAGATTGCGGACGGCGCGAGAGCGGTGCTTCTTGAGCCGGTTTCGACGGTGGGGAGCGGCAAAATGGCGGAGGAACTGTCCCAGCGCGCCGCCGTGGTGCTGCTCGGCGAGCGCGCCGACACGGAGGCCGCCGGGCACTTCGGCAGTGTGAGCGCCGACAATTACGCAATCGGCGTGGCGCTCGGAAAGGAGATAGCCGCGCTCCTGCCGGACGGCGGCCGGATTGCGCTGTTGCCGGAGAGCGACGCGCGGGGCTCGATTGCGGCGCGGAGACAGGGCATTCGGGAGGCGCTCCGCGGGAGTGCCGTTCAGGTACAGGAGGAGACGCAGGGTGTAGCGCTTCTTGTGGGACTCGAGGACAGCGCGCTGACTGCGGCGGCAGAGAGCGCGGCGGCGGAAGAGAAGCGGCCGCTGGTGGTCGGCGTCGGGAATTCCAACCGGAATATCTATGCGCTGGACCGGGGCGACATCGCCGATATGATCGTGATCAACGAATTCAACATGGGCTATCTCGCGGTTGCCGAGGCAAAGAAAAAACTCTCGAGCGGGCTCCGGGAAATGGAGCAGCTGAGAGTCGGCGATACGCTGGTCGCGAGGGATACCATGTTCAGCGCAGAAAATCAGAAATTACTCTTTCCGCTGGTGCGGTGAAAGCGAGGCGAGATGCAAAAGCGAATACTGCGCGTGCTGTCACTGCTGCTCACGCTCGTGCTGCTCACGGGCTGCACAGCGCAGCGCGCACGCAGCAAAAAGAAAGTGCGAATCGGCGTGAGTGTCTATGACAGCTACGATACCTTTATCACAGAGCTGACCGGGAGCCTTCCGGGAGAACGCCGCGCTGCAGCAGGGGAGCGTGCAGATTGAGATGAGCGATGCCGCGCGGAGTCAGGAATTGCAGGACAAGGCCGTGCGGCAGATGCTCGACAACGGCTGCGACGTCATCTGTGTGAACCTGGTTGACCGGACGGCGCCCGGAAAAATCATCGATATGGCAAAGAAGAAGGATGTCCCGATTATCTTCTTTAACCGGGAGCTGGTCGAAGAGGATCTGGAGCGCTGGAATAAGCTCTACTATGTCGGCGCCGATGCGAAGGAGTCCGGCGTGATTCAGGGGAGGCTTGCGGCCGCCTATCTGAAGGCGCACCCCGAGGCGGACCGGAATCATGACGGTGTGATTCAATATGTGGTGCTCGAGGGAGAGGCGGGGCATCAGGACGCGATACTCCGAACCGAGTATGCGACCTCGACCCTCCGGGATGAGGGCATCGCGCTCGAAAAACTCGGCTATGCGCTCGCAAACTGGAATCGCCTGCAGGCGCAGACGCAGGTGCGGCAACTGCTCACGAGCTACGGCAGCCGGATTGAGCTGATACTCGCGAACAATGACGACATGGCGCTCGGCGCGCTGGATGCCTATCGGGAGAGCGCCGTCACGCCCCCGCCCGTCTTCGGCATCGACGGCACGAATCCGGGGATCACGGCAGTGCGGGAGGGGAGCCTGACCGGCACCGTCAGAAACGACAGCGAGGGACAGGCAAAGGCCATGCTCTCCCTCGCGCTCTCGCTCTCAACCGGCGGGAAGTGCGAGTATCCGCTCACAGAGGGGCGGTATATCCGTCTGCCTTATGAGCCGATTACGGCGGCAAGTCTCTCTTCCATGACAGAGAGAAGCGGCGCGGTTTCCCGCTGAAGCGAAAAGCGCGCGGGCAGCTCACGGAAAGAGCTGCCGCACTTCGCCGCGGATGCGATCGGCGGTCATCTCGTCGCTCATCGGGAGCAGACCGAAGACGCGCGTGCGGTAGGCAGGATCGCGGAGACAGGTGCGAAACAGCGTGTCGGCAAAATCGGCCCATTCGGCCCGTAAGAGCGCCGGATAGGCGGGACTCGTCCGAGAGCGGTTCTATGAGAAAGTCGGGGAGCAGAAGTGCTGCGAAGGCGCGCAGCACTTCTGTTTTTTGTTTGCCGCGCGACAAAAAGCCGCTGTCCCGCTGAAAGGTGACGCGGAGGGATAAAAAGGCAGCGAGAAAGGCATCGGTCGCGTGCGGGCGCGCGGGATGGGCACCGAAACGCGCGTGCAGAAGTTTTTTGAGCAGCGCACAGAGAACTTTTTCGTTCTCCGGGCGAGTGAGATCCTGTTCCGCGTGCTCCAAAAACCGCAGCCGCTCGCCGGCGCTCGGCAGCGCATAATAGTCCTTTACAAAATCATCCATACCAAACCTCCTGTTGCAGTTTCTACCGGAAGCGTAACAAAAAAACAGGAAAAATCCGCAAAGAAAAAAGGCTGTGAGAACCCATGGAGGAAGGTTCTCACAGCCTTTCGGAAGAGAAGAATTACTTCTCCTCGCCGAAATATCTCTTCAGCAGGCCCTGGAAAGCTCTGCCGTGTCTCGCCTCGTCGCGCGCCATCTCGTGAACGCTGTCGTGAATCGCGTCGAGGTTCTGCTTCTTTGCCAGCGTAGCAAGGTCAACCTTACCCTGGGTTGCGCCGAACTCCGCAGCGACTCTCATCTCGAGGTTCTTCTTCGTCGAAGAGGTCACGACCTCGCCGAGCATCTCGGCGAAACGGGAAGCGTGATCCGCCTCCTCAAGCGCCGCTCTTCTCCAGTACTCGCCGATCTCCGGATAGCCCTCGCGGAATGCGACGCGGCTCATTGCGAGATACATGCCGACCTCGGAGCACTCGCCCTCGAAGTTCGCGCGAAGACCTGCCTTGATCTCCTCATCGACATCCTTGGCGATGCCGACCTGGTGCTCGGCAGCCCAGACCATGTTGCCGTCTTCCTTGACTTCCTCGAACTTGCTCGCGGGAGCCTTGCACTGCGGACAGGCCTCCGGCGGATTCTGTCCCTCAAAAATGTAACCGCAAACTGTACATCTCCACTGCTTCATAATCGTATTCTCCTTTTCTATGTGTTGTATTGCATTGCCTGACATTTTCAAAAACAATCTCTTCCGGCGAACCGGAAGAGACCGCGCGGACTCAGAGAGGAGCCGCGACTTGTTCCCGGGAGACCGTCGTCTCTGCCGCCTCTTCACAGCTGCGGCAAACACCGTAAAATACGAGGGCATGGCACTCAACCGTTCCGATGCCTGTCTGTTCCGCGAGCGCGTTCAGGGTGTGATCGGTCTCCAGCGGGAGATCGACGACACTGCCGCAGTGCTTGCAGACGAAGTGACAGTGATCGGAGGTATCGAAGTCATAATGCTCTGTGCCGCCTTCGCAGTGAATCTTTCGAATCTGCCCCAAGTTCCGCGAGCAGGTTCAGATTGCGGTAGACGGTGCCGAGACTGATGCGGGGGTACTCCTCGCGGAGATCCCGATAAATCATATCCGCCGTCGGGTGATCCAGACGGGCGGAGAGATTGCCGAGGATGGCGTCCCGCTGTCGACTGTGCTTTCGTACTTTCATAGCGCCTCCATCAGTAATAGGAACTGTTACTAGTATAGCAGCGAAATTTGCATCTGTCAAGCATAAGTCGGGCACAAATTGAACTATTGCTTTCAGACCGGCGGGAAATGTGATATACTTGTCAGCAAATAACGGCCTTTTGGCTGGATTCGGGGGAGGTACCACAGTGGCAGAAGAGAGCATGAAGGATTTCGAGCAGGAAATTAACGAATCGTTCAAGACCGCAAAGAAAGTTGAAAATGAGGACGGCGGCAAGTGGGAGCATCTGCAGAGCCTTGTCGAGAGCAAGGAGCAGTTCGATGTCAAGATCATCGAGGCTGTGAAGGGAGGCTGCATCGCATATCTCGAGGATACGCGCGCATTCATCCCGGCAAGCCAGCTCTCCTCGAGCTATGTTGAGAAGCTCGAGGACTACGCAAACAAGCACATCACGGTTGTCGTGATTACGGCAGATCCGGAGAAGAAGCGCCTTGTCCTTTCTCACCGCGCGATTGAGCAGGAGGAGAAGGAGAAGGAGAAGGCTGCACGCCTCGCCGAGCTCAAGGTCGGCGATGTGCTGGACGGCAAGGTCGAGTCCCTGAAGGACTACGGCGCATTCATCGATCTCGGCGGTGCGACGGGTCTCCTGCACGTCTCGCAGATTTCGAGAAAGAGAGTCAAGACACCGGCAGATGTCCTCAAGGAGGGCCAGGAAGTCAAGGTCAAGATCATTAAGATCGGCGACGGCAAGATTTCCCTTTCCATGCGGGCACTCGAGGAGCCGGACGATCATTTCAGCGGCAGAAACAACACGCTCGAGGAGACCGGCGGCTTCAAGTACGAGGAGAAGACCCGCGCGACGACCAACCTCGGCGATCTGCTGAAGAACATCAAGCTTTGAGTTATACCCGATTTTGGGAATGAAAAACCGTCAGCCTAGGCTGCCGGTTTTTCATATCATAAAACAAAGTAGCGGAAAGGAGCACGAAATGGCGGAGAAGGAACTGAGCAAGGGCAAGCAGCTGGAGAAGGAGCTCTGCTGGGAGTATCCGAACATCGCAAAGAAGGCACCTGAGCAGCGGGAAAAGGCTCACGAATTTGCAAAGGGCTATATGGAGTTTCTCGGTGCCTGCAAGACGGAGCGCGAGTGCGTGAACTACGCAGAGAAGCTTCTGCTGGAGGCCGGCTACGAGCGTTTCGATTCCAAGAAGAAGTACAAGGCCGGCGACAAGGTCTTCTCGACCAATCGCGGTAAGGCAATGGCAATCACGGTTTTCGGCAAGAAGTCGATTGCGGAGGGCGTCCGGATCAACGGCGCGCACATCGATTCCCCGCGCATCGATCTGAGACCGAACCCGCTCTATGAGTCGAATGACATTGCGCTGTTTAAGACCCATTACTACGGCGGCATCAAGAAGTATCAGTGGGGCACCATTCCGCTCGCGATGCACGGTGTTGTCGTGAAGAAGGACGGCACGACGGTCGAGATTACGATCGGTGAGGATCCGAGCGATCCGGTTCTTTACATCACCGATCTCCTGATTCACCTTGCGAAGCAGCAGATGCAGAGAACGCTTTCCGAGGGACTGCGCGCGGAGGAGCTGAACATTGTGCTCGGCACGACGCCCTATCCGGACGACAGCGTGAAGGAGCCGTTCCGCCTCGAAGTGCTCCGCTATCTGAATGAGAAAGTACGGCATTACCGAGCGCGATTTCGCGCGGGCGGAGATTGAATTTGTGCCGGCGGACAAGCCGCGCGACATCGGCTTTTGACCGCTCGCTGGTCGGCGGCTACGGTCAGGACGACAGAGTCTGCGCATATGCGGCACTGCGGGCACAGCTCGACACCGTAAATCCGGAGTACACGACCGTCACGATTCTCACCGACAAAGAGGAAATCGGTTCCTGCGGCACCACCGGTTCCAAGTCGAATTTCCTCTATGATTACATCTGCTATCTCGCGCAGATGGAGGGGGTCGACGCGAAGGATGTCTTTGCGAAGTCCGCTTGCCTCTCGGCCGATGTAAACGGCGCGTACGACCCGACCTTTGCCGATGCGTTTGAGGCGAAGAACTCGAGCTACTTGAACCGCGGCGTGGTGCTCACGAAGTACACGGGTTCCGGCGGCAAGTTCGGCGCGAGCGATGCGAGCGCGGAGTTCATGGCAAAAGTGATTGATATCATGGACAAGAACGGCGTATACTGGCAAATCGGTGAGCTCGGCAAGCTGGATCTCGGCGGCGGCGGCACGATTGCCGGCGACGTGGCGCGCCTCAATGTCGATGTCGTGGATCTCGGCGTCGCGGTGCTCTCGATGCACTCGCCGTTTGAAGTGACGAGCAAGCTGGATAATTACAATATGTACCTCGCATTCAAGGCGTTCTACCCGGAGGCGTAAACCCTCTGCGAGGAAAGAATCAAAAAAAAGGAGTTATAAGAATGAGATTTTCACCGAAAAAGTTGCTGCTGATGACCGGTCTTACGGCGATGGCAATTTCGTTTGCGGCCTGCGGCAAGAAGGACGCGGCTAAGAGCTCGGACGGCAGCGCGGCTGCGGAGAGCACAACCGCAGCCGACGCAAACCTCCCGAAGGAGCCGAAGAACTTCGGTAAGGTTACGCTCGGCAAGTACGAGGGCGTTGAGATCAAGACCCACGATGTCAGCGTATCCGACGAGGAAGTCGATAGCTACATTCAGAATGTGCTTGAGAACAGCCAGAACCTGACCGAGGTGGATCGCCCGGCGGCTTCCGGCGATACCGTCAACATTGACTACGAGGGCAAGAAGGACGGCGTTGCGTTTGACGGCGGCACGGCGAAGGGACAGAACCTGGAACTCGGCAGCCACAGCTTCATTGACGGCTTCGAGGACGGCCTGATCGGCGCGGCGAAGGGCGAGAAGAGAACCTTAAACCTTACCTTCCCGGCGGACTACGGCAACAAGGATCTCGCGGGCCAGGCGGTTACCTTTGATGTCACGGTGAATTCGGTGCAGGAGAAGTCGAAGCCCAGAGCTGAACGACGAGTGGGTTGCGAAGACCACGAACAATGCGCAGACCACGGTGGATCAGTACCGCGAGGAAGTGAAGAAGCAGCTGCTTTCGCAGAAGGAAAAGAACGAGAAGAACCAGGAGCTCACGTCGGCGCTGGACGCTGTCATGGCTTCCTCCACGTTTGAGGTTAGCGAGGAGGCGAAGAAGTATGAGACCGAGCTGCAGAAGGACCGCATGAACAAGCAGCTCCAGCAGTACGGCCTCACGCTCGAGAGCTACCTGCAGATGACTTCGATGACGCAGGAGAACTACGACCAGCAGATGCAGGCGGCGGGTGAGAATGTCGCGAAGGTCAAGCTGATGGTCGATGCAATCGCGAAGAAAGAGAAACTGAAGCTGAACGACGAGGCGTATAAGGCGCTCGAGGACAGCTACGGTTACTCGAAGGATATGCTGGTCTCGATTCTCGGCAAGGAGCAGGTGGATCTGCAGGCAAGAGAGCTGCAGGTCGCGAACTTCATCCTCGACAAGGCGACCAAGGTCCCGGCAGGGCGCGGATGACACGCAGGCGGCATCCGCCGGGGAATCCGCAGGTGAGACAGCGGCGAGCGAGGCAGCGGGCGAGACGCAGGCAAGCGAGACAGCAGCGGAAACCCAGGCGAGCGAGGGCAGCGCAGCTGCAGAGAGCACGACCCAGCCGTAAGCGTTTCATGAATCAAAAATTATTTTTCTTCGATGTCGACGGAACTCTGGTCGACGACAAGAGCAAGGAGATCCCGCAGAGCGCAGTGACAGCTATCCGGTCACTGCGTGAGGCGGGACATCTTGTTTATTTGAATTCCGGTCGCACGCACTGCCTTCTGACACATGAAATGGAACAGTTCGGCATCTCCTGCGCGGTCTGCGGCTGCGGGACAGAGATCATTGCGGACGGAACGGTGCTCCTCGAGCGGCGCATTTCCCGCGCGCGAGGGACGGAACTCCGGGAACTTCTGCTGAACTTTGCGGCTCGACGCCGTACTGGAAGCGCAGGAGGCTGTCTACTTTTCGAACCGCCCGTTTGAAAACGAGGCGCTCATGGAGAAGCTGCTCGCCTTTGTCGGTAGCTACGCGAAGACCGAGGTCAATGCGCTGACGGATAACTCTTTTGTATTCGACAAGTTTTGCGTGCAGACTGTGCCCGGCGGGGAGAAAGATCCCCGCATCGAGACGTTGCTGCAAGCTACGCCGGACTTTGAGGGGATTGCGCGCGGCAGAGGGTTTTACGAGTTTGTGCCGAAGGGCTTTACCAAAGGGCAAGGCGGTCAATTTTCTGATGGAGCGCTTTTCGATTGCGGCAGAGGATTGCTATGTCTTCGGCGACAGCGTGAACGATCTCACGATGTTTCAGAGTAACGCCGCGCATCGCATCGCGATGGGCGAGCACGACAGAGAATTGGAAGCGTATGCGAGCTATATTGCGGATACCGTCCGGGCGGACGGCATCGCAAAGGCGCTTCGCGCGCTCCACGTATTGGAGAGGTAAGGGAGTTATGCTGCTTCGCGATATCATTGCGGATGTCCGCGCAGCGCAGGACAGAGATCCGGCGGCGCGCAGTTTTCTTGAGGTGCTGCTTCTGTATCAGGGGGTGCATGCGCTGATTGCCTACCGCATTGCGCACTGGTTCTGGAAACACAAGCACTATTTCATTGCGCGCTTCATTTCCCAGTTTTCGCGCTTCATGACGCTGATTGAGATTCATCCGGGGGCAAGGCTCGGCAAGGGCATTCTGATTGATCACGGAACCGGTGTCGTAATCGGCGAGACGGCGGAAGTCGGCGACAACTGCACGATTTACCAGGGCGTGACGCTCGGCGGTGTCGGCACGAAAAAGGGCAAGCGCCACCCGACCATCGGCAACAATGTGACCATCGGTGCGGGCGCCAAAATTCTGGGCTCCTTTGAAGTCGGCGACAACTGCAAGATTGCGGCAAATGCCGTGCTTTTAAAGCCTCTGCAGGCGGATTCGACGGCAGTCGGCATTCCGGCGCGCCCGGTGCGAATCGGCGGCAAGGCGGTCGAGAAGAAGGCACATGCCTACAGCGCAGATCTCGGGGAATTGCAGGAGAAGGTCGAGAGCATGCAACAGCAGATTGACGCACTGGAGCAGGAACTCGCGGAGAGCAAAGAGGAGAGCCGCAAAGCGTGGCGCCTGAAAAGAATACCGCAGAGGAGGAGGAGACAGCGTATGTCTACCTCCTCCTCTGCGGTGACGGGACTTACTACTGCGGCTATACGGTGGATATGGAGCGGCGGCTGGCGGCACATCGCGCCGGAAAGGGCGCGAAAGTATACGCGCGGTCGGGGGCCGCTGACTCTTGTCTATCTGGAGCGCCTGCCAAACAAGCGGGCGGCGCTCTGCCGGGAGGCGGCGCTGAAACGTCTGCCGCGGAGCGGGAAGGAAGCTTTGCTTCGAAGTCCCGGGAATCTGGCAGGAGGAGAGAATGGAAATCATCTATGAGGACGCCGAAGTGCTGGTCGCAGTGAAACCGGCCGGCGTGGAGAGCGAGGAAGCGCGCGGTCTGGAGCCGGATATGGTGAATCTGGTGCGAAAGCACCTCGCTGTCGGCGGCAAGGGTATCCCCTATGTGGGACTGATACGCCGCCTCGATAAGCCTGTCACGGGGCTCATGCTCTTTGGCAAGACGCCGGCTGCGGCGGCTGCGCTCTCGAAGGAACTGAAGGCACAGAAGACGGAAAAGCGCTACAGGGCGATAGTGCTCGGCAAACCGGCCGAAAAAGCGGGGAGTTTCACGGACTGGATTTTGCAGGATAAGAAAGCGAATCTGAGCCGTATTGTCCCGGCGGGCACGGCGGAGGCGAAGGAAGCGCGGCTTCGCTACCGGGTTCTCCGGAGTAAATTCGTCGCCGGCAAACAGGTGACCGAAGTGGAGATTGAACTGCTGACCGGAAGGCGGCACCAGGTGCGGGTGCAGTTTGCGGCGCACGGCCTTCCGCTCATCGGCGACCGGAAGTACGGCAGCGCGATAGCGGAACAGGAGACGCTGTTTTGCTACGGCGGACTCTGCCTGGCGGCGACCGGACTCAGCTTTACACAGCCCAAAACGAGAAAAAAACTGAGCTTTACGATAGAGCCGCCCTTCAAAATGAACCCTTGAAAAAGTTCAATAAATTCGCTATTATGATACTATAAAGTTGCATTAATGAAAGCAATAGAACCGCGGTCTGCTGTGAACCCTTCCCGGAAGCGGGATATGACATAGAGTGTCGGGAGGAAGCGTATGCATAGAAGAGAAAAGGATGGGTTACGGAGGTTCCTTCTGGAATTAAAAGAAGAGCGACTTGCGGTGGCAGAGGCGGCGCACAGCGGGGCGTCCTGCGACATCGGGCACATCAAAGAGCTGCGTGAGGTTTTAAAGCAGATCAAAGATGTCGGCGAGCACAAGTTTGAGGCGTGTCCGGAATCGGAGCGCTACCTCAATGCGGCGGATCACACCGAAGAGGAACTCGCGGTCATGGAGGACTCGGTCGATTTACTCGACGAGGCGAGTCATCTCGCGGCGGCGGGCGCGGGAAACGAAAACCTCTTTGAGATTAATGAGCTTCTCATGGAGGTCACGGAGAATCTCTGGGCATTGCTCTAAACTTTGTTTTTCTTGACAATTAAAAGTGCTACGCGTATGATATTCGCGTAAGAGGGAGTAGCTGGCAGTGCAGAGCACAGCAACCGGAGGCGACATACCCGATGCGCGAGCGTCCGAATCCGGTTAAGGAAAAACCGATGGCAAGACTCTTACCACAGATTAGCTGTGGTAAGAGTCTTTTTTTGTTGGCTCTGTGGCACAGCGGGAACAGAAAAGGAGAAGAAAGTATGGATTTTTTACTCGAAGGCATCCGGGCTGTCACCTGGCAGCAGCTTGTCATGTATGTGGTCGGCATCGTCCTCATCTGGCTCGCAATCAACAAGGAGTATGAGCCGTCGCTCTTACTGCCCATGGGCTTCGGCGCGATTATGGTGAACCTGCCGATGAGCGGTGTTCTGGATCAGCTTGTTCAGGGCAAGGTCCCGGCGGCTGGTATCATTCAGTGGCTCTACAAAGTCGGCATTGAGTCCTCGGAGATGATGCCGCTCTTACTCTTCATCGGCATCGGCGCGATGATTGACTTCGGGCCGCTCCTTAGCCAGCCGTTCTATTTTCTCTTCGGTGCGGCGGCGCAGTTCGGCATCTTTGCGGTCATCTTCGTGGCAGCGCTCCTCGGCTTTGATTTAAAGGATGCGGCTTCGATCGGCATCATCGGCGCGGCGGATGGTCCCACCTCGATTCTGGTCTCGCAAGTGTTGAATTCCGCCTATATCGGCCCGATCGCGGTCGCGGCCTATTCCTACATGGCGCTCGTGCCGATTATCCAGCCTTTTGCGATCAAGCTGGTCACGACGAAAAAAGAGCGTCAGATCCGCATGAGCTATAATGCGAAGGCAATTCCGAAGTTCACCCGGATTGCGTTCCCGATTGCGGTCACCATGATTGTCGGCTTCATCTCCCCGCAGTCGGTCGCACTGGTCGGCTTCTTGATGTTCGGTAACCTCCTCCGCGAGTGCGGCGTCCTGAATACACTCAGCCAGACCGCGCAGGATCAGCTGGTCAATCTGATTACACTCCTCCTCGGCATCACGATTTCGTTCAGCATGCGGGCGGAGCAGTTTCGTGAATTTGCAGACGCTCATGATACTGGCGCTCGGCCTTGTCGCCTTTGTCTTTGACACGATGGCCGGTGTGCTCTTTGCGAAGCTTGTCAATGTGGTGCTCGCGATTCTTCATAAGCCCCTCATCAATCCGATGATCGGCGGTTGCGGCATCTCGGCGTTTCCCGATGTCGTCCCGCGTCGTGCAGAAGCTCGCGAACGAGGAGCAGAAGGGCAACATTATTCTGATGCAGGCGGCGGGCACCAATGTCGCGGGTCAGGTCGCGTCCGTCATTGCGGGCGGTCTCGTGATCAGCATTGTGTCCCAGTACCTCTAAAAAATGAGAAGGAGAAGAAAAGATGAATACAGCGGAAATCGCACTGGAAATTATGGGCAAGGGCATGGGCGGACTCTTTGTCGCGGCGACTGTGATGATGCTCGCGGTTGCCCTTCTGCAGCGCCTCACAAAGCGCTGAGACGAAGAGCGGTAGCTCAAAGCAGCAGGCAGCTGGGATATCAAAAAAAGTAATGACGGCGTATAAGAAAGCTATGGCGCCGGAATCATTGACAGCGCAGATAGAATCCCCTATAATCCGAACATACCTAGTGAGTTTGAGGGAAGAAACAGAGAGAACAAGCCCTCAGTTTGAAGAGAGAAAACCCGAGCGGTTCGGGTCTATGGAGGAATAGAAATGAGCGAGCAGAGAAAGTACAAGTTTGAGACCCTTCAGTTGCATGTCGGCCAGGAGAGCCCGGATCCGGCGACCGATTCGAGAGCCGTTCCGATTTACCAGACCACTTCTTACGTGTTCCGCAACTCGCAGCATGCGGCGGACCGCTTCGGTCTGAGAGACGCCGGCAACATCTACGGCAGACTTACGAACTCCACGCAGGATGTCTTTGAGAAGAGAATCGCAGCGCTTGAGGGCGGCTCCGCGGCACTCGCGGTCGCATCCGGTGCGGCGGCAATTACCTACACCTTCCAGGCACTCGCGCAGGCAGGCGACCACATTGTCGCACAGAAGACCATCTACGGCGGCACCTACAACCTCCTCGCGCACACGCTGAAGCAGTTCGGCGTCGAGACCACCTTTGTCGATGCACACAAGCTCGATGAGGTCGAGAATGCAATTCGCCCGAACACCAAGGCAGTCTACCTCGAGACCCTCGGCAACCCGAACTCCGATATCCCGGACATCGACGCGATTGCGGCGATCGCACATAAGCACGGCCTGCCGCTCGTGGTCGATAACACCTTCGGCACGCCCTACCTGATTCGCCCGTTCGAGCACGGCGCCGACATTGTGGTTCACTCCGCGACGAAGTTCATCGGCGGCCACGGCACCACGCTCGGCGGCATCATTGTGGACGGCGGCAGCTACGACTGGAAGAAGAGCGGCAAGTTCCCGAACATTGCGGATCCGAACCCGAGCTACCACGGCGCGTCCTTCGCGGATGTCGCGGGCCCGGCGGCCTTTGTGACCTACATCCGCGCAATCCTGCTCCGCGATGAAGGCGGTGCCATCTCGCCGTTCAACGCCTTCCTGCTCCTGCAGGGCACCGAGACCCTGTCGCTCCGCGTGGAGCGCCATGTCGAGAACGCGCTGAAGGTTGTCGAGTTCCTGTCGAAGCACCCGCAGGTTGAGAAGGTGAATCACCCGTCTCTCGCAGACCACCCGGATCACGCGCTCTATCAGAAGTACTTCCCGAACGGCGGTGCGTCTATCTTTACTTTCAACATCAAGGGCGGTCAGAAGGAGGCGTTTGCCTTCATCGACAACCTGAAGATTTTCTCTCTGCTCGCAAATGTCGCGGATGCAAAGAGCCTGGTGATTCACCCGGCGACCACGACCCACTCGCAGCTCAGCGATGCAGAGCTTGTCGAGCAGGGCATTCAGCAGAACACGATTCGTCTCTCGATCGGAACCGAGAACATCGACGATATCATCGCAGACCTCGAGGGAGGCTTTGCGGCAGCGAAGTAAAACAAGTGATTTGATATATCCTCCTACCCCCTCAAAAGGGTGCCGGTAATCCTACCGGCGCCCTTTTTCTATTTTTGTGATAGGACAAGAGTTGAGAGTTATAGGACAAAAAGAGTCGGTAGAGCCCCTCGCAACTGCGAACAGAAAAACGCGCCCGGGCAGGGCACGTGTACAACTGCAAGCGCTGCGAGCACAAAGTGTCTGCGAAGTTTCATAAGAACGCTCCTTTCCTGTAATAAACGACGGCACCAAAGATAGAGTAACACAGTCAGAAAAAAATAAATTACAAAGGAATATTCAGACAACAAGCGCCGGAAAAAGCAAAACATGCGGGGATGCACATGGTATAATGGGCTCAGGAAAAGTCATTTTGACGGTGAAAGCGAGGAAAAACGCATGCAGATTCGTGAGATTCACAGTTTGTATTTCAGCCCGACGGGCGGGACGGCAAAGTATGCAAAGGCCATGGTGGAGGGAGCGGCGGAGGCGCTGGCCTGTCCCGCGGACAATAAGCTCCTTTACCCTGCCGCGGGAGCGGGAGGAAGTGCGTCATTTTTCGGGCGATGAACTTTTGATCATCGGCTCTCCGACCTACGCGGGCAAGCTCCCGAATAAAATCCTTCCGGAATTTCAGGAGAAGCTTCGCGGGGAGCATACGCCTGTTCTTCTGTTTGTGACCTACGGGAACCGGAATTTCGACAACAGCCTTGCGGAGCTTTTGTCCGTGCTCCGGGCAAACGGTTTTCTGCCGCTTGCGGCAGCTGCCTTTGCCTGCCGCCATGCGTTTTCGGACCGCATCTGCCCCGAGAGACCGCGCGCCGAGGAACTCACGGCGGCTCGCAGCTTTGCGGCGCGTGCGGCGGAGGCCTTGAAGGCTGCGGCGTGCGCGGCGTTGGAGACTGCTTTCTCTTGCGTTTCACCGTGCCGGGCGATGCCGAGGGCGCCCTACTATGTGCCGAAGGGCGAGGACGGCGCACCCGCCAAATTCCTGAAGGCAAAGCCGCTCACAGATCTTTCGAAGTGCCTGCACTGCGGCGCCTGTGCGGCGCACTGTCCCATGGGCTCGATTGACAGCTCGGACACCTCGAAAGGTTCCCGGCATCTGCATCAAGTGCCAGGCCTGCGTGCGGGGCTGCAAACAGGGCGCCAAGTATTTTGAGGATGCGGCCTTCTTATCCCATGTCCGCATGCTCGAAGAGAACTTTGCGGCGCCGGAGAAGGAGAATCTCTATTTTTCTGTGTTCTGAGAGAAGAAGGGAGATGAGCGCCGTCGTCGCGGGCGATAAAAACAGAATGCGGTGTATCGAGATCCGGAGTGACAGAACAGACAAAGGGAAAGCAGCGCAGCGTGATCGTTGTCGCAGCTTGTGTGTTATGTGTGGCTGTGGGGAAAGGCAGAGAGAGGCTGGGCTATCGGGACAAGGGAGATGTCATGAAGCGATATGGGGGCGGAGACAGCGATAGGATTCCGCTGTCTCCGCGGGAAAGCGCCGAAATGTTTTTCTTTACACCGTCGCGCTTCCGCCGAGGAGGCGCTTTACAAAGCGCTCCAGCACCCGTGCGGTCATGCCCCAGATTAAGGGCGCGGTGTCCGGATAGACGGGTATGGTGTAGTCGCGGACCGCAAAGGGGTAGTTTTTGCCGCCCTCAATGCGGTCGTAGGGAAAAGTTCTCAATCGGGCGGGCGACAAAGCTCCCCGATAGTGCTCGGCGCGGTGAGTCAGAAAAAAGGAGAGCGGCAGGGTAAAGACCCGGTCAACCTCGGCGGGATGAAAAGGTGCCGCGGTAGTCGTTCAGTTCCGCCGCAAAGGCGTAGACCTTCTGCCCGGCGGGACCGCTCTCTGTGCCGATTTCGCCGAGCACGGTGAGCTGGCTGTCGTTTCGACAAGGAGTTCCTCCCGCGCTTCGCGGAGGGCGGCGTCGAGCGGCGTCTCCCCGTCTTCGATGCCGCCGCCCGGGAGCGCAATATCGCCGGGCTGGTGGCGGAGGGAGAGCGCGCGGCGCTCAAAGAGGATGAAAGAGCTCCCCGTCTTTCTCAATCAGGGGGAGGAGGACAGCGGCCTCGCGCTCTTTTTTCTGCGGTGCGGGTGCGCTTTGGAGCGCGCGGCGAATATCATTCGGACGGAAATGCATGACAATCCTTTCGGGGTGCTTGACAAAGTAGAGACAGCGGCATAAAATAAAACCAGCTTTCAAATTCGAAGTGCACAGTCGGCGGCAGTGGCCCTCTCGGGTCACATGCCGCCGTTCCTGCTACTGCAGCTGTGACTTGAGTTTGTCGGCATTATAGCACAAGGAGGAGAGACATGAAATTCAAACGTTGGATGGCAATGGCAACAGCGGCAGTGCTCGCGTTCGGCACACTTGCGGGGTGCGGACAGAGCGGAAAGAAGACGGAGAGCACAGCGGCGAGTACGGAGAGCAGTGCTGAGGCGAGCGGCAAGAAGTTAAAGATTGTCGCGACCATCTTCCCGGAGTACGATTGGGTGCGTCAGATTCTCGGTGACGAGGCAAAGAATGCGGATATCACGCTTCTTCTTGACAAGGGCGTCGATTTGCACAGCTACCAGCCGAACGCCGAAGATATCGCAAAGATTTCCGAGTGCGACCTCTTTCTCTATGTGGGCGGTGAATCGGACGGCTGGGTCAAGGACGCACTGAAGGAAGGAAAGAATCCGGACCGTAAGGTCATCAACCTCCTCGAGGCGCTCGGCAACAACACGAAGGAAGAGGAAGTTGTCGAGGGCATGCAGGCCGAGGAAGAAGAGGGCAGCAAGGACAGCGAGAGCACGGCGGCGAGCCAGGCGGCGGAGAGTCAGGCTGCGGGTGAGAGCACGGCGGCGAGCGCGGAGAGCGAAGAAGAGGAATGCCCGGAATACGACGAGCATGTGTGGCTCTCGCTCCGGAATGCCGAGAGCATCTGTGAAGTCATCACGGAAGATCTGAAGAGCCTCGACAGCGCACACGCGGCAGTCTATGAGGCGAACTTAAAGAAGTATACGGAGCAGCTTGATTCGCTGGATCAGCAGTACACGGATGTGGTCAAGGCAGCGGCTAATAAGACCCTGCTCTTCGGCGACCGCTTCCCGTTCCGCTATCTCGTGGACGACTACGGCATCAAGTACTATGCAGCCTTTGTGGGTTGCTCGGCGGAGACCGAGGCGAGCTTTGAGACCGTCTCCTTCCTCGCAAAGAAGATGGATGAGCTCGGCCTTAAGCACGTCATGACGATTGAGGGACCGAATAAGAAGATTGCGGAGACCATCATCCAGAATACGAAGGACAAGAATCAGGATATTCTGACCCTGAATTCGATGCAGTCCACGACGGAACAGGACATCGAGAGCGGCGAGACTTATCTCGGCATCATGCAGCAGAATCTGGAAGTTCTGAAGAAAGCGCTGCAGTAAGGAAACGGAATTAAGGCGCGAAAGCGCCTGCAACGGAAAGGCAAAGCATGGCACAGCTTCTCTGCCGGGATCTGACACTCGGCTATGACCAGAAAAGCATCTTGGAACACTTGAATTTTGAAGTCAACGCGGGAGATTATCTCTGCATCGTCGGAGAGAACGGCTCCGGCAAGAGCACGCTGATGAAAACCATATTGGGACTGCAGCCGCCGCTCGCCGGCACGGTGGAGCGCGGCGACGGTCTTCGCGCCAATGAAATCGGGTATCTGCCGCAGCAGACCCTGGTGCAGCGCGATTTCCCGGCTTCGGTCGAGGAAATTGTGCTCTCGGGGCGGCAGGGCAGAACCGGTTTCTGGCCGTTTTACAGAAAGGCAGACCGGGAGAGCGCGGAAAAGAACATGGAGCGCATGGGCATCACGGCGTTCCGGAAGCGCTGCTACCGGGAGCTCTCGGGTGGACAGCAGCAGCGCGTGCTGCTTGCGCGGGCGCTCTGCGCGACCGAGAAGATGCTGCTTCTCGATGAGCCTGTCTCGGGTCTCGACCCGAAAGTCACGGCGGACATGTACCAGCTGATTCAGGGGTCTGAATGAAGAGGGCATCACGATTATCATGATTTCGCACGACATTGCGGCAGCTGTGCAGTATGCGAGCCATATTCTGCACATCGGCAAGAAAGTGTTCTTTCGGCACCAGAGAGGAATATCAGCACTCCCGGCTCGGCGAGTGGTTTTTACAGGAAGAGAGTGTGAACGCATGATGGCTATGGTACAAAAAAATCCTCTTTTTATCTGCAGTATCCGTTTGTGCGCTATGCCCTCATCGTCGGCGTGCTGATTGCGCTTAGCTCCTCGCTCCTCGGTGTGACCCTGGTTTTAAAGCGCTATTCCTACATCGGCGACGGCCTCTCGCATGTCGCGTTCGGCGCCATGTCCATTGCGACGGTCTTGAAGCTCTCGAACCAGATGGTTCTTATACTGCCGGTCACAATCGTCTGCGCGGTGCTCCTGCTCCGCACGGGACAGAACAGTAAAGATCAAGGGCGATGCGGCCATCGCCATGCTCTCGGTCGGTGCCCTGGCCTTTCGGTTATCTGGTCATGAATGTGTTTCTCGACCTCGGCCAATCTCTCGGGCGATGTCTGCTCGACACTGTTCGGTTCGACCTCGATTTTGACGCTGACCAGCCGGGAGGTGCAGCTCTGCGCCGCACTCTCGTTCCTGGTGGTCTGCCTTTTCATTGTCTATTACCAGAAGATTTTTGCGGTGACATTTGACGAGAACTTTGCGCGCGCCTCGGGGACCGATGCCGGGCGGTATAACCTCCTGATTGCAATCACGGTCGCGGTCATCATCGTGCTTGCGATGAATCTGGTGGGTTCGCTGCTCATCTCGGCGCTGGTTATTTTCCCGGCGCTCTCGGCAATGCGCCTGTTTCACAACTTTAAGAGTGTTACCGTTTGTTCCGCACTGCTCTCGGTGACCTGCGCGCTGCTCGGTATTCTCGCGTCTATCCTCGCGGGCACACCGGTCGGCTCGACCATCGTCGCGGCGGATGCAATCGCATTCGGGCTTTGCTCCCTGATTGCGGCGGTACAGCGGAGGAAGACAGCATGAGAAATAAGAAGTATGTATGGCCGATGGCACTGGCGCTTGTGCTTCTGCTCAGTGCCTGCGGTAGCGCGGACGGGACAAAGAGCCGTGTCGGCGGAAGCCAGACCAAGAGTGTCAATGAGGTGCTCGCGTCGGGGCAACAGGCGGCGGAGAGTCAGAAGGCAGCGAGCGCATCGTCGGAGACCGTCGATGTCACCGCGGCGAGCCGCGTGGTCGAGGAGAGCAGTGAAGCGCCGGTCGACTTAAAAGGCGCGGACGGCACGGACCTCGACCTCACGAAGCTGAGCGCGACCATGGTCTTTCTCGGAGGTCTACAACATCATGGTGAATCCCGACAGCTGCATGGGCAAGACCATACGGATGAAGGGACTCGTCGCAATCTACCACGACGAGACCAAGGACACGGACTACTACTCCTGCATTGTGCAGGATGCGACCGCCTGCTGTGCGCAGGGCATCGAGTTCAAGCTCGCGGACAATTACCGCTTCCCGGACGATTATCCGCCGGAGGGCTCGGAAATCACCGTGCGCGGGCGCTTTGATGTCTACAAAGAGGGCGAGTACAAATACGCTGTCTTAAAAGACGCGGTGCTCGAGAAGGTCAATACCGAGAACGAGGGCGAGACAACGGCGCCGTAAGGTAAACCGATAGAAAAATAAGCTGCGGGACGAAATATTCGTCCCGCAGCTTATTTTTGCGGAAAGCGGTTCGCTTCGCATCTCAGTTTCCGAGATTGTCGCGAATCAGCGCAATCAGAATGCTGACGCCGAGCAGGAAACAGCAGATGGTGTTCTGATACTTCTCCGTAAAGGCCCGGAATCTTTGCAACGCGGGCAGTGTTTCGGCAAGCCGGGGATTCCGCGCCGAGAGTGTTTTTGTATGCCGATCCAGAAGAAAAGAGGAGAAGCATGAGACAGCCAATCCAGAGCAGAGGTCGGAACGCCGGAATATCATGGAAGATGAGGCGCAGGTCTGCAATGACACAGAGAAGAATCAGACTGGCAAAGCGGGCAATTGAGAAACCATAGAGTTTTTTTGCATCGGACATGGCAGAAACCTCCTATTTCGGTGAAATCAATCGGACGCTTCGAAACGCATTCCGCAAAACAGATCGATTATTGTTTTCCGAAGAGCATGGTTGCGAGCGAATCCCGCTTCAATTCACGGTCCAGTCTCGACTCCAGATCGGCAAGGTAGGCGCGGGTCTGGCAAGGCTTTTGCGTCGCCTCGATCCACTCGCAACAGTAGCCGCCGGCGGTGCAGTGGTTCACGCGCTCTTCCGGCTCAAAGACTTTCAGAAGGTCAAAGAGTGTGAGCGCGGATAAATCCGCCGTGAGGCGCACGCCGCCGCCCACGCCGCGCACGGCGTGGATGTAGTCGGCGGCCGCGAGCTTTCGTATGATTTTATAGGCAAATTTTTGCGGAATCAGTTCTTCTTCGCAGAGTGCGCGCATGGTGTGCATATCGCCGTCGCCGAGACCGCGCAGAATGCGGAGCGCGTAGTCGAGTTCCCTTGAGATTAACAAAACAATCCCCCCTCTTCGTGTGAATCCTAAAAGTATACCGAAAAGGGGGGGAAAGAACAAGCTGTTTTTTTCAGCGCTTCAGTCGTAGGTCGTCTCTACATCCATCGTGAACAGAATCAGAACGAGGCGGAAGATGTAGTAGGCGGGCAGAAGTCGCGCGACCAGAAAGTAAAGCAGATAGCGCGGGCCGCCTGCTGCGCGGAGTGCCTTCGGATCCAGGTAGACATGGTTCTCGTTGTTCTTCGCGTGCAGCGCGTAGAAGAAGAGCGCGAGGAAGAGAAGCAGCACCTTGAGGCCGATGCAAAGCAGCGGATCGATCGGGCGCATAGGACAAGAGAAGCGCCGTCACGATGGAAGCAACATAGAGATAAAAGGCGACGAAACAGAGTTTCTTCTGACTTGCCGGATTCATATTCCTTCCTCCTTCCGGAAACGGCTGTGCGCAGCCCTTTTGTATATATTTAGTATAGTACCGGAGGGAGAAAAAACAATTAGTTTAAGCAAAGTGTAAGAAAACTGTCAGAATCAAAGCGGTATCGCCACTCAAATGACGAGCTCGCCTCGCTTCATGACGCGGGACACGATGTTTACGCCGGTCCGGTAGGGCAGGAACTGAATCGAGGGATAGCGGAGGAAGATGAGGTCCGCCTGCTTGCCCGGGTCTATGCTGCCGATTTCTTTCTCTCTGCCGACTGCCGCCGCGCCGTTTAAGGTGAGCGCCGTGACGACTTCTTCAATCCGCATGTTCATGTAGATACAGCCGAGCGCAATGAGGAGCGGAATCGAGTTGCTGAAGCAGCTGCCGGGGTTTCAAAGTCCGAGGCGAGCGCGACCGCGCAGCCCGCATCGATCATCTTCCGCGCGGGCGCATAGGGCTCCTTTAAGCAGAAGGCCGTGAGCGGCAGAAGGGTTGCAATCGTGTTGCCCTCGGCGAGGCGGCGTATGCCCTCGTCGGAGGCCTTTAAGAGGTGGTCTGCGGAGTGCGCGCCGCACCCCACCGCCATCTCAGCGCCGCCGAAGTTCGGCGCAATTTCGTCCGCGTGGACTTTCAGGCGGAAGCCGAGCTTTTTCGCCTCCTGCAGGTACCAGGTGGAGTCCTCGATGTTAAAGACGCCGGTCTCGGTGAAGATATCGGCAAATTCCGCAAGGTCCTCTTTTTTGACCTCCGGCATGACCTCGGTCAGCATGTACCGGAGAAACTCGCGCTCCTTTCCCTTCCATTCGGGCAGCACGCTGTGCGGCCCCAAAAAGGTGCGCACCACATCGACCGGGTGGCTTTCGTCCAGTATCTTCATCGCGCGGAGCATGCGGAGTTCGGTGTCCTTATCCATGCCGTAACCGCTCTTGCCCTCGACCGTGGTCACACCGAAGCGGAGCATGGTGTCGAGCCGCTCTTTGCCGACCGCAACAAAGTCTTCGACCGAGGCAGCGCGGGTCGGGGTCACGGTCGCGTTGATGCCGCCGCCCTTTTCCATGATTGAGAGATAGCTCTCGCCCTGCAGGCGCCAGCCGAATTCATCGGCGCGATAGCCGCCGAAGAGAAAGTGGTGTGGGAATCCACGAAGCCCGGCAGGACTGCCTGTCCCGCCCGCATCGATGAGCTCCGCCGTCTGGAAATCCACTTTCTTGTCGAGTTCCTCGGTGCTGCCGACCAGGGCAATGTGTCCGTCCTCGATCAAAACGGCGCCGTTTTTGATGATGCCGACCTCTTTCATCTCGCTGCCGTGCTTTGCCTTGTCGCCGCTGCAGGTCACGAGCTCCGCCGCGCGGCGGATGTAAGTTCGCTTCATTTGCTTTGTCCTCCTCAGAGAGTCAGTGTGCTGTCAAATAAAAAAACCGCGGCGCAGGGGAACTGCGCCGCAGTGAAAACTCAGTGCTTTTCGGTTGCGCGCCGGAATGCCTGCTCGATAAGGCTGTCGCTCGCAATATAGGGCATGGTGATGTGGTCGCTGTCCTTGAACTTTTCGTTGTAGGCCGCAACGGTCTCGATCGAGTGCTCGTTCCGCGCCCAGTTTCTGCGGGACACGCCGACCATGGTATCCCACGGAATCGACTCGCGGATAATCTGATCCGTGAGCTCGCTGCCGTCGAGAACCAGGCCGAAGCCGCCGTTGATCGCCTTGCCGATGCCAACGCCGCCGCCGTTATGGAGCGCAATCAGGCTCATGCCGCGCGCCGCGTTGCCGGCGAAGCAGTGGGTTGCCATGTCAGCCGTGAACTGCGAGCCGTCGTAGATATTGGAGGTCTCGCGGTAGGGAGAATCCGTGCCGCCGGTGTCGTGGTGGTCGCGGCCCAGCATGACCGGTCCGATTTCCCCGTTCCGCACCATCTCGTTGAAGCGGAGCGCAATGTCTCTTCTGCCGAGTGCGTCCTGGTAGAGAATACGGCACTGGGTGCCGACAACCAGTTTGTTCTTGTCTGCGTCGCGAATCCAGACCCAGTTGTCTCTGTCCTGGAAGCGGCGGTTCGGGTCTATAATCTCCATGGCCGCGTGGTCGGTCTTTAAGAGATCCTCGTGCTTGCCGGAGAGGCAGCACCAGCGGAACGGACCGTAGCCGTAGTCAAAGAGCATCGGGCCCATGATATCCTCGACATAGGACGGGAAGATAAAGCCCTCGGTCGTGTCGCGCTTATTCTTCGCGATTTCCGGGTTGCCCGCGTCAAAGATAGCCTTCATAAAGGAGTTGCCGTAGTCAAAGAAGTAGGAGCCGCGCTCCACGAGTTTCTGAATCAGGTGGAAGTGCTTCGTCAGGGTCTCATCGACCAGTTTGATAAACTGCTCTCTGTCCTCGGCGAGGAGACGCGTTCTCTCTTCAAAGCTGATGCCCTGCGGGCAGTAGCCGCCGTCGTAAGGAACGTGGCAGGAGGTCTGGTCGGAGAGAAGTTCAATCTTCTCGTTGTGATCGACCGCGTACTGCAGGAGATCCACAATGTTGCCGTGGAAGGCAATCGACATGGGCTCCTTTTTCTCGAGGGATTCGTGTGCAAAGCGGAACGCTTCCTCGGGGGTCTCAGCGACTTTGGAGACCCAGCCCTGGCTGTGTCTGGTCTCGATGCGGGAATAGTCGACTTCCGCGACAATGCCGACACCGCCCGCAATCTCGACTGCCTTCGGCTGTGCGCCGCTCATGCCGCCGAGACCGCTGGTCACAAAGAGGTGGCCTGCGAGATCGCCGTCCGCCGGAACGCCGAGATATTTTCTGCCTGCGTTCAGGATGGTGTTGAAGGTGCCGTGGACGATGCCCTGCGGGCCGATGTACATCCAGCCGCCTGCGGTCATCTGACCGTAGCTCGAGCAGCCCATCGCGGTGATCCGGGTCCAGTCCTTTAAGTTATCCGCTTCGCCGACCAGGAGACCGTTTGTGATGATGACGCGCGGCGCCTGCTTGTGGGAGTGGAAGAGGCCCAGCGGGTGGCCGGACATCACGACCAAGGTCTGCTCGTCGGTCAGCGCTTCCAAGTACTTCTTTAAAGAGCTGATACTGCATCCAGTTCTGGCAGACCGAGCCGGTCTCGCCGTAGGTCACGAGCTCGTAGGGATAGAGCGCAATCTCGGGGCTCAAGTTATTGTCGATCATGACCTGAAACGCCTTGCCCTGCAGGCAGTTGCCGCGGTACTCGTCGATCGGCTTGCCGTGTAAGGGCTCCTTCGGCATGAAGCGGTAGCCGTAGATGCGGCCGTGGGTCAAAAGCTCTTCCATGAATTCGTCCGCGAGCGCCTCGTGGAGCTCTTCCGGAACATAGCGGAGCGCGTTTTTCAGCGCGAGCTTTTTCTCGTGGTCGGAGAGCTCGAGGTCTCGCCGCGGTGCGCGGCGAAGCTTCGGGTCGAATTTCGGATATTCGGGGAGCACAGCGTCAAGCTTGATGGTCATGCAAGCGCCGATTTCCTGGTTGGTCATGGGGCACCTTCCTTTCTGCAGATCGTGCAAACACAGTCAGAACTATTTCATGATTGAGACCCAGTATAGACAGACAGAGTCGAAAAATCGTCTAATTTTAGCAGGACAAAAGGATTAAATTTGACGGTTATGCTGGACTTTGCCGTCGGCTCGCTCCTATAATAAGGGCAGAATGAAAGAGGAGGCAGGGAAGTTGGAGACAATCGAGATTCGGTTTCTGGGCAATCCGGAGATTCGGAGAAACGGAACCCGCGTGAGTTTTCCGTACCGCAAGGCAGAGGCCTTTTTCTACTACCTTGCCTACCGGCAGCGCGCAAGCCGCGAGGAGCTGATTCATCTGCTCTGGGGCGACGAAGAGGAGAGCACCGGCAGAAAAAAACTCAGGGACGCGGTCTATCAGGTGCGGCGTCAGCTCGGCAGCGAGGTGTTGACGAGTCAGGGAAATGCGGAACTCGCCCTCTCCGCAAAGGTGCGGCTCTCGACCGACTTATCGCGCTGTGATGCGCCGTTTCTCGAGCATTTTTTTGTGAAGAACTGCTACGAGTTCGAGGAATGGGCCGAGAGTGTCCGCAGTGAGCGGCAGCAGCAGGACAGCGCAGTCGCCAGACAGCAGTATGAGGCGGCCTATCAAGAGGAGGATGTCGCGGGAATGCAGCGCGCGGCAAAAGTGCTGCTCGCGGAAGACCCGTTTAACGAGGCTCTATATCTGGAACTCATGCAGCGCTATGCGGCCTGCGGGCAGCATCACATGGCGCTTCGTCTGTACCGCGACATGGAAAAACTGTTCCGCGAGGAGCTCGAGACAGCGCCCTCCCGCGAGGCGACGCAGCTCTTTCAGCAGATTTTTACGATGAAAGAGCAGCTGCCGCCGGTCGAGGAGAAGAGCGGCGGCCCGGGCTACATCGGCCGCGAAAAAGAACTGCTCGAAATCAGCGGTTTTTGCAGGCAGGCAGCACAAAGAGTGTCGCCTTGATTGAGGGCGAAGAGGGCTGCGGCAAGACCGGTTTTCTCGATGCCTGCCGGAAGCTCGCGGAGGGGAACGGGATGCTTGCGCTCCACGCGATTTGCTACCGCCAGGGTGCCGAATTTTTCCTGAGTCCGTTCGGCGATATCTTTGAAGAGTTGCGTCAGCTCGCCGCGGAGGGAAAGCTCGGCGATATTTCGGAGGAGGAGACTGCTTTGACGATAGCCGAACTCGCAGGCGGCGTGGAGGAGGAGGGCAGCGGCTATCTCCGCTACCAGGCGGTGGAGCAGCGGCTACTGGGCCTCTTGCAGTCGCTGTGCCGGAAAAAACGCGTGCTCATCACCATTGATGAAATCCAGTGGATGGATGAGGTGAGTTACCGTCTGCTCTTAAAGTTGTTGCAGAGTCTCGACGCTACGCAGCTTCGGCTGATTTGCACTTACCAGGGGCAGGAGGAGGCAAAAGTCGTGCGGCAGCTGGAGCGCCCGGTTCGAGAGGACCGCGTCCGCTTTCTCGCGCTGAAGCCGTTTTCACGGGCGGAGTCCGACCGCATTGTGCTCCGCGTGTTTCCGGAATTTCCGGGAGGCGCCCGAGCGCCTCGCCGCGCTCTATGAGATGACCGAGGGCAATGCCTTTCTTTTTACAGGAGATGATTGCGCTGATTCGGGAAAAGGGCTTTGTGCTCCGGAAGACCCCCAAGATTGACCGCCTGATTGCGGCCAGACTCTCCGGTCTCACGGGCGCCGAGCGGGAGGTGCTCTCCTGCATGGCAATCTTTCCGGAAAAAATCAATATGGAAGAACTCGAGTACCTCCTGCCGCATATGAATCGTCTGGAACTGCTCGGACATCTCGAGAACCTCGAGGGCAACCGGCTGATTCAGGAGCTCACGGTCGGATTTGAGGTCTGCTACAAGTTTGTGCACCGTGTCTTCCGGGAATATCTCTATGAACAGCAGAGTGCGGGGCGCACGCGGCTCTATCACCGCATGCTCGCCGAGTACTATGAGCGTACGCAGGGCGGGCGCTACGCCGCACTGCCTGTCATTGCGCACCACTGGATGCACGCCCTCTGCCCGGTCAAGGCCTACGGCTACCAGATTCGCTATCTGCAGGAGTTCTATACGATATTGAATGAGAACTTTCCGATTGTGCACTCGGAGATCACCGATCTCGGCGGACAGTTCGGCGCACTCGCGGAGGCGGAGAAGATGCTGGAGCTCGCCAAGGATGTGATACGCCTCGAGGACAATTCGCCCGAAGTGAGCCGCATGAAAATGCAGATGTTATATATTCTCGGGCGGCACGACATCGCGGCCGGACACTACGACAGCGGCGTCGCGGCGATTGAACAGTGCATGATGGCGGCGCGGCGCTGCGCGGACCTGGATATGCTCTTTTCCTGTTATCTGCAGCATATTTTTCACAGCATTCAGACTTCAAACCTCGAAAAAGCGGAGCGTTATACGACGCTCGGGCTCAAAGAATCGGCGGAAGGTCACGCCGAGATGCACGCGGCGTTTCAGCGCCTTTGGGGCTGGTGCCTGTTAAGACGGGGGCGGTTTGAAGCGGCGAACACAGCGCTCGGAGAAGCGCGCAGTGCGTTTGAGGCGCTCGAAGCGGAGCAGGCAGAGAAGTCTCCGAAGTATCGCGCGAGCATTGCGGCCTGCCTTGCCTACTGCGGCGACATTGCGCGGCTGCAGGGCAAGCTCGAAGCGGCGCTTGCCGCCTACCGGGACGCAGCGACCATAGGCGGCGTCTCCGGAGAGACAAACGGGATGGCGCAGATTTATTCCGGCATCGGGCAGCTGCTCTATCTGCTCGGGCGGGATGCCGAGAGCGGCGAATATCTGACCCGGGCTGCCGGTATCCTCACGGCGAGCGGCTATCGCTGGGGCCTCGAGCGAACCGAAGGCTACCTCGCGCTGCTTGCAATCCGACAGCAGCAAACAGCGGCAGCGGCGGAACACCTCGAAAAGGCCCGCTACATAGCGGAGCGAATCCGGAATCCGGAGACGGAAGAACTGCTTCGGGAAGCGGAGGTTGCGCTTTCGCGTCAAGAGGGAGCCGCGCGGACGATGAGGGGGAAGTTCTGAGGAAGACAGTGAATCCGTAAAGAAAACGATTTGCAGGGCGGCTTGCCGCCCTTTTTGTATGCAATTGAGAGGGACAGTCGGCTGGGCTGTCCTATTTTGCGGAGACGGACTGGTGCGGTGTCACTTTGCGGGAGACAGAGTAGAGCGGTGATTCCGAAATTTCTCCACAAATGTTTCCCTAAAAAAACATAAATAGACGCTTTTTTGACGGGACTTCTGTAGACTGTACTTGAAAAAATTGCTGAAAGCACACAGCTTTGTAGACAGGAGGACATAGAGAGATGGAGAAGATTCTGATTACCGGGCAAGATCTGACCGTGGAGCAGATTGTTGCGGTCTGCCGGGAACACGCGGTCGTGGAGCTCTCGCCGGAGAGCAGAGAGGCAGTTCTGGCTTCCCGGAAAATTGTCGATGATCTGGTCGCCGAGAAAAAGGTGGTCTACGGTATTACGACGGGCTTCGGCAAGTTCAGCGATGTCGTCATCAGCACCGATGAGTGCAAGGACCTGCAAAAGAACCTGATCATCACGCACGCGGTCGGCGCCGGCGATCCGTTCCCGGAGGATGTGGCGCGCGGCATGTTGCTGCTCCGCGTCAACAATCTCTCGAAGGGTTACTCCGGCATTCGCTTAGAGACCCTTGAGACCATGATTGCGATGCTCAACAAGGGCGTGACGCCGTTTATTCCCGAGAAGGGTTCGCTCGGCGCTTCCGGCGATCTCGCGCCGCTCTCGCACATGGTTCTCGTCATGTTGGGACTCGGCAAGGCTTACTATCAGGGTGAGCTGCTGACCGGCGCGGAGGCGATGAAGAGAGCAGGCATTCCGGTCGTTGAACTCTCGGCAAAGGAAGGCCTTGCGCTGAACAACGGCACCCAGGCGATGACTTCGGTCGGCGCACTCGCGCTTCACGACGCGACACAGCTCTTAAAGATTGCAGACATTGCGGATGCGCTCTGCTTTGAGGCGCAGAACGGTGTCATGGATGCACTCGAGGACAGAGTCCATGCGATTCGCCCGCACGAGGGCCAGGGTAAGACCGCAAAGAACCTGCGCCGTCTGCTCGCAGACTCGAAGAACACGACCCGCCAGGGTGAGATTCGCGTGCAGGACGCATACTCGCTTCGCTGCAGCCCGCAGATTCACGGCGCTTCGAAGGATGCCGTGAAGTATGTGCAGGGCAGAGTGGACATTGAGATTAACTCGGTCACCGATAACCCGCTCATCTTCAAGGAGGACAGAGCCGGTATTTCGGGCGGTAACTTCCACGGTCAGCCGATGGCACTGCCGTTTGACTTCTTAAAGATTGCGGAGGCAGAGCTTGCAAATGTCTCGGAGCGTCGCATCGAGAGACTGGTGAACCCCGCGTACTCGGCACTGCCGGCTTTCCTGACTCCGCACGGCGGCGTCTGCTCCGGCTTCATGATCGTGCAGTACTCAGCGGCGGCTCTGGTCTCGGAGAACAAGGTGCTCGCACATCCGGCGAGCGTGGACAGCATCCCGAGCTCGGCGGGCCAGGAGGACCATGTCAGCATGGGCACCATTGCGGCGCGCCAGGCAGCGGAAATCGGCAAGAATGTGCGCCGGGTTCTCGCGATGGAGCTCATGGTTGCCTGCCAGGGCATTGACATGCGCGGCAACAAGGGACTGGGACGCGGCACGCAGGCGGCGTATGATCTCGTGCGGAAGGGCTGCGCATACCTCGACGATGACAGAGAGCTCTACGAGGATATCAACTACTGCGAGCGGATTCTCACGGACGGCTCCCTGATTCGGGCGGTTGAGGCTGCCATCGGCGGAGAACTGGAAGTCTGACAAAAGAGCGCTCTGAGGCGCAATCAAACAGAAAAGAGGAGAGTATGGAAGAGACAAAGACAGGCAGCAAGAAAGTAAGACTGCCGAATTTCATTGAGGCGCTCATTCCCATCGTCGTCATGATGGGACTCATGTTACTCGGGTATGTCGGAAAGACGGGCTATACGGATGCGCATATGCCCCTGGTCGTATCGATTTGCGTCGCCTGCATCATTGGCGGCCTCTGCGGCCACAGCTTCTCGGATATGCTTGCAGGTATGCTGGATCGTCTGAATGCGACGATGGAAGCAATTTTGATTCTTTGCACCGTCGGCATTCTGGTCGCATCCTTTATCATGTCGGGAACCATTCCGGCTGTCATCTATTACGGGTTGGATCTTCTGACCCCGCGGCTTTTCCTGCCGGTCGGCTGCATCATGTGCGCGATTGTAGGTCTTGCCTGCGGTTCTTCCTGGACCGCAACGGCGACCATCGGCATTGCCTTCCTCGGCATCGGTGCGGGGCTCGGCATCAACCCCGCAATCACCGCCGGTATGATTATCTCCGGCGCATACCTCGGCGATAAGTTCTCGCCGCTCTCGGATACCACCAACCTCGCGGCGGCGGTTGCCGGCACGGGACTCTTCGATCATGTGACGGCAATGGTTTCCACGACGGCGCCGACCTTTGTGATTGCTTTGATTCTCTACACCATACTTGGCATAAACATCAACACCTCGGGTTACGACCCGCAGGTGGCGGCGGGTCTGCAGACCGCGCTCGCTTCGAAGTTCAACATCAACCCGCTGTTGCTGATTCCGATTATCGTGGTCATCGCAGCCTGCGTGATGAAGCTCCCGGGTCTGGTCGGCATCGCGATTTCTGTGCTCTGCGGCGTGCTCTTTGCAGCCATCTTCCAGGGCATGATCAACATCGGCGATATCTTCAACGCGCTGCACTACGGCATCAAGGTCGAGACCGGAAACGAAATCGCTGACAAGCTCTTAAACCGCGGCGGCATGGATCACCAGATGTGGACCATCAACCTGATACTCCTCGCGGTCGCCTACGGCGGTGCGCTGGAGCGTTGCGGTTGCGTCGACGCGCTGTTTGGCGGCCTCAAGAATAAACTGCACTCGGTCGGTCAGCTGGTGCTTGCAACCCTGCTCACCTCGCTTTTCTGCGATGCGACCATGTGCGACCAGTTCCTCGGCATCGGTGTTCCGGCGCCGCTCTACAGCGACAAGTACGATGAGATGGGACTTGCGCGCAACATGCTCTCGAGAACCCTCGAGGACTGCGGCACCCTCTGGGCGGTTATGTTCCCGTGGACGGGCTGCGGCGCATATCAGATGGGCGTGCTCGGTGTACACCCCTTCGCATACTTCCCGTTCGCTTTCGTGAACCTGCTGAACCCGATTTATGCGGCAATCACGGCCTTCCTGGGACGCAATGTCTTCTGGGCGGACGGCGCGTATACCAATATCTTCGGCAAGACCACGATGCATAAGCCGGCGGCCGCACCCGAAGAGGCGCATGAGGTAGCCCTTAAGAATCTTGAGAGACTGCGCGCGGAGGGCAAGGCTCCGAAGGTCGGCAAGTAAGGTGCCCCTGCTCCGCAGAGGGGCGGAGCGATAGGACAAATCAAGACAGAAAGGAAAACACATGCTTCCATGGGAGAATGAGGGGGGCGTCGTCTATACGGCGCGGGAGTTGCGGCCCCGAAAACGCTGGGTCACTTACGGAGGCTACTGCCTCGCGGTGCTCTTACTCGCGGCGGGCCTCCTGACCCGCTACCGCATCGCCCTGCTCTTTCGGCGCCCTTTACCTCTTGGCGCTCCTCATGGACAAGCAGGTGGTTGTGAGCGAAGAGGGGATCGAGCAGTTCTATCAGATGCGCATCACGACGCACTACGAGTGCTATCCCTGGAACGAGATCGATACCGTGGTTCTCGAGGACAGGGGGCATCCCACACTTGCAGCCTTATATTTTCAGACGCGGCGACAAGACAAAGCGGCTCTTCTTTGACAAGGAGGACGCAGAAAAATCCTCTTGCTCGCCCGCAAACAGAATTCCGCAATGCGCATAGAGCGCGTGGAGAAAAAGTAAAGAGGAAAGAGCGCCCGGCGTGCCGGGCGCTCTTTTCTTCCGCCTTGCGAAAGACTACAATGCGTATATAGAAACAAGTTGAGGCAAGCAGAGGCGGGGGCGTATGACGGACGGCGCAGGACTTGCCGCCCGCGCTGTCGCCATATCGAGTCGTACCGACAAACCGGTTTTAGACATCTTTTCAGTCGAACGGAGGAGAAACGAGATGAAAGTGAGGAAGAGAACCGCAAAGGATTACCGCGTGAGCCGCTGGAGCGGCGGGGAGACCAGAGAGTTTTTGCTCTTTCCGGATAGCGCAAGCTATGCCGGGCGGGATTTTCTCTGGCGTGTGAGTTCGGCGACCGTAGAGCTCGCAGAGAGTGATTTTACGCCGTTGCGGACTATCGGCGTTTTCTGACGCCGCTCAGCGGCGCACTTCGCCTCTCGCAAAACGGCGGCGCCTTCCGGGCGCTCGGTGCGCTTGAGGTGCTCGAATTCGACGGCGGGGCAGAGACCAAATCCCGCGGCGAGGTGACGGACTTTAATTTGATGCTCCGAAAGGGAAAGGCAGAGGGCGGCATGGAGACCGCTTCGCTTCGGGCGGGCGAGACGCTTCGCCTCGGAACGCTCCTTCCCGCAGAGGCGGCAGAGAGCGAAACGCTTTTGATTTACTGCTATTCGGGTGCGGCTGCGCTTCGGCAGGCCGGGAAAGAATGCGTCTTAGAAGTCGGGGCCTACCTTCAGCTGTCTCCGGAGGCGGGAGAAGAGGGCGGACTTTCGCTTGCGGAATCAGAGTTGCTGGCGATTGCGGAAAACACGGTGCTCGCGTTTGCATGGATGAGACGGTGCGATTGAGAGCGGGACAGAAATAAAAGAAAAGGGATTAAGGCAAAGGAATCAAGACGATGAAAGAAATCTTTGAGAGAAGAAGTGTGAGAAAGTTTGCGAATCGGGAAGTAGAAGCGGAAAAATTGGAGGCGGTTCTCCGCGCCGGCATGGCGGCGCCCTCTGCGGGAAATCAGCGCCCCTGGGAGTTCTATATCGTGAGAGACCGCGAGAAGCTCGAGGCCCTGTCGCAAATCAGCCGCTATGCGGGACCGGTCGCCGCGGCGCCGCTCGCGATTGTCGCGGTCTGCGACCCGGTAGGCAAGCGCTTTGCCGAGGTCGCGCCGACCGACATGGCAATTTGCACCGAACATCTCTGGCTCGGCGCCGTCTCCGAGGGACTCGGGGGTGTCTGGATCGGCGTGTATCCCTTTGAGGATCGCGTGAAAACGGCCAATCGGATTCTGGGAATCCCGGCGGGACAGTTTGTGTTCTCTGTTTTGCCGCTCGGCTATCCCGCGGAGGAAAAAGCGCCGGAGGACCGTTTTGATCCCGCGCGCATCCATGAAATGTAAGCAAAAATGTGTGAAACAATAAGGTTTAAAACAGCTAACTATTGTGAAATACATAAGTATAAAATCTAAAGGATTTCTAAACAAATATTGAAAAACGGAGGGAACTGTACTAATCTGTCAAATGTTTATCAATCCCGGCGTCTCGGGATTGCAAGTGTCTGGAAAGGGAGGAACAGTTATGGCAACATTTATGATTGGCCTCGCGATTCTGATCTGCGGCGGATTTTTGTACGGCTCTCTCTCTGTGAGCGCGTCTTTGGCCCGGACAACCGTGAGACCCCTGCGTATGCGAAGCAGGACGGCGTGGACTATGTCCCGATGCCGACCTGGAAGAATGCGTTAATTAACCTTTTGAACATTGCGGGAACCGGGCCCATCCTCGGACCGATTCAGGGTATTCTGTTCGGACCGATTGCCCTGCTCACGATTCCGATCGGCAATGTAATCGGCGGTGCGATGCACGACTACTTCGCGGGTATGATCTGCACGAGAGACGGCGGCATTCAGATGCCGGACATGGTCAAGAAGTACACGAACAAGGGTGTCTTCTGGGTCTATGACATCTTTGTCTGCGTTCTGTTGCTTTTGGTCGGCGCTGTGTTCATTTACACCCCCGGCGATATTGCGGCGACACAGGTCTTCGGTTTCTCGGGCGGCGCAACCGATCCGACAACCTGGATTATCTACGGCGCAATCTTTGTCTACTACTTCATCGCAACGGTGTTCCCGATTGACAAGATCATCGGCCGCGTCTATCCGATTTTCGGTGCGGTTCTCGTGTTCTCGGCAATCGGTGTCTTCATCGCGATGATCGTCTTCCGCTATCCGCTCGTGAACATCTGGGACAGCTGGAACACCGGCGCGTTCGCATACGGCGACTATTTCTTCGGTGTCGGCGATATGAAGTCCTTCGGTCACTTTATGCCGATTTTCTTCGTGACGGTTGCCTGCGGTATTCTCTCGGGCTTCCACTCGACGCAGACCGCACTGATTGCGCGCACCATGAAGAGCGAGCACGAGGGCAAGACGACCTTCTACAACATGATGATTGTCGAGGGCTTCATCGCAATGGTCTGGGCAGCGGGTACGATGGCGCTGATTCAGATGGGTGCCGCAAAGGGCGGCCTCACGATGCAGTTTGATAACGGCGCGCTGAAGTACTCCAGCAGGCTGCGGACGGCAGCATGAAGGCAATTTCCGCGACCTCGGTGGTCGGCGTGCTCTGTCGAAAGGCACTCGGCCCGGTCGGCGGTGCAATTGCTCTGATCGGTGTCATTGTGCTCCCGGTTACCTCCGGTGACACGGCACTCCGCGCACTGCGCCTCACGATTGCGGATACCTTCCACATCAAGCAGGACAACAACGCGCGCCGTCTGGCGCTCGCAACGCCGATTTTCGTTCTGGTCTTCGGCATTCTGGTCTGGTCGAAGTTTGACGCAAACGGCTTTAACCAACTCTGGAGATACTTCGCTTGGTCGAACCAGGCGATGGCACTCTTTGCACTCGCGGCAGCTGCGATTTACCTCCTGATTGAGAAGAAGGGCGCCTATGTCTGGATGCCGCTCATTCCGGGTATCTTCTATACGCTCGTCTGCGGCAGCTACATTCTGAACGCAAAGATCGGTTTCCACCTTCCGTGGAATGCGGCTTACATCGGCAGCGTTCTGCTCGCGGTACTTTACGCCGTCGCAATTTTTGTGCGAGGCAAGAGACCCGCAAACACCCTTTGACAGTAGAAAGAGGTCCGGCATTGACCGGGCCTCTTTTTTTCGGATTTTGAGACGAAGAGAGGAAAAAAGATGAGAGAAGAAAGTCTGGATTTTTTGCGCGCCGAGGGGGTTTCGGCGCAGCTGCTCGATGAGGTGCTCGCATTTCGCAAGTACTACAAGCTGGAGGAGGCCGAAGTATCGCGCGTGCCGGTGCCGCTCTATCCCTACTACGGCCGGGAGGTCTGGGAGGAGGCTATAGGCGCCCTGCTCGCGGGTGAGCATCTGCTCCTCACGGGCGGCAAGGCGAGCGGCAAGAATGTGCTCGCGGAGGGACTGGCGGCTGCTTTCGGGCGCCCGCTCTGGGACATTTCCCTCTATGTGAACGCGGATGCCGCGAGTTTAATCGGGACGGACACCTTCCGGGACGGCGAAGTACAGCTTCGGAAAGGGGCCGGTGCTCCGCGCGGCCGAGTGCGGCGGTTTCGGCGTGCTCGATGAAATCAATATGGCGAAGAATGAGAGTCTCGCGGTGTTGCACGCGGCCCTCGACTTTCGCCGCGTGATTGACATCCCCGGCTATGACAGAGTACAGCTTCACGAGGCGACCCGCTTCATCGGCACGATGAATTACGGCTACGCGGGTACGCGCGAATTAAACGAGGCACTCGCCTCCCGCTTCCTCGTGATTCAGATGCCGGTGATTCCGGAGGCCGATGTGCAGCGCCTACTGCTTGGCAAATATCCGACGCTCCGCCCCGAATATGCGGCGCAGTTTGCGGCACTCTTTGACGAAATCCGGAAGAAGAGCGAGAGCGGCGAGATCACCAGTCGCGCGCTGGATCTCCGCGGCATGATTGCCGCCATCGGCATGATGGCGCGCGGGCTCTCGCCGGTGAGAGCGCTGCGCCTCGGTGTCGTGAACAAGTGCTTTGACAGCTACGAGCAGACCCTGGTCAGCGATCTCGTCGCAGCGCGGCTGCCGGAGAGCCTCGAAGCGGGCCGTATTTTCGCATGAAACTGAACGAATTCGAGAAGCGGCGCGCCGCAAATCTGATCTGGAATGCCGCGGGCAATTACGGCATATCCCCGGGCTTCCGGATGTATGACGCGAAGGGAGAGCGGATCTCTACTGGAACAGCATCATCGGCGCCGCGCACCGCTACTATGACTGGGACAGGCTGATGGAATTTTATCAGAGCTTTCATGAGACCGTAGACCAGGGCGTCTATGAGAGCTTGTTCTGGCTCGCGCTCGAGAACAGCACCTTTGAGAAGATGCGCGTGAGCGCCCGGCCGCGGCGGTGCTCCGCGAACACTATGCGAGGGAACAGCTGAAAAAAATTTCATGCCGAGCATCGCGGAGAGCCGCGAGGGCTGGATTCTGGAGGGACATTACCGGACGGCGCTCGGCGAGGATTCGGGACTGCCGGACCTCGTGGACCGGAAACTCTTAAAGGCCTTGGAGCTGCCGGGAGATCTCGACACGGAGGCGTGGATACGGGAAGTCGGCAAGACCCTCGCCCACTATTTTTACGTATTTGCCGGGCGCACCGGCTTCCGCGCAGAAGCACCGGCGCTTTGCGCTGCCGAAGTTTGTCTTCCGGAAGCGGCGCACGGCGGAGGAGGCCGAACCGCTGCAGCCGAATGTGCGGCGACTCGCGATGGGATTCGGCGAGGCGCTGCCGAAAGAGGGCAGTGAGACGGGCATAAAAAACTTCGGCGAGCGCTATCAGGAGAAGACCGAGGCGCAGCTTTGGCAGTATATTCACGACTACTTCGGTGCACCGCTCTACGAAAAAGCAAAGGAGCGGGAACTGATGTCCGAATTCTGTACGGGTGCCCACGCGGGGAGCCGCCTCTATCTGACCGACGGGCGACTGCCGAAAGAAGCGCGCGACAAGCTGAAGGGCTTTCCGAAGCGCATGCGCCGCGAAATGGAACTGCGCTATGAAAAGACGAAGCGCGCGCACGAGGGCGACCTCGCGCGGGATCATGCGGCGGTCACGGAGCTCAGGGAGCGCCTGAAAAATGCGCTGCAGCAGCTCCGCGACCCCGAGGACATTCCGGGCAAAGCCGGGCAGCTGATTCCGGGGAGGCTGTACCGCGCACTCTGCCTGAACGACAACCGGATTTTTGCGAAGCGGCTGCCGGGCGACGAGAGCCGGGTGAGTGTGGACATACTCCTCGATGCGAGCACGTCGCAGGAACAGAGAACCGAACTGGTCGCGCGGCAGGCTTACATTCTGGCCGAGAGCCTGAGCGCCCTGAAGTTACCGCTTCGCGTCTGGGGCTATCTCTCGATGAGCGGTTACACTGTGCTGACCCGGTATCTCGACTATGGCGAGCGGGGCAAAAATCAGGAGATTTTTCGCTACTTCACGGCGGGCGCGAACCGGGACGGTCTCGCCTATCGCACGGTCTGCGGTCTCATGGAAGAGCATCCCGCCGAGCGGAAGATTCTGATTGTCTTAAGCGATGTGAAGCCGAATGATATTGTGAAGATACGCTACGAAGGGCAGGACCTCGCTTATAGCGGCAAGGCTGCCGTCGAGAATTGCGCCGAAGAGCTCAGGCAGGCGCGGGGGAAGGGCATCACGCCGCTCTGTGTCTACACCGGAGATGAGGCCGGGATAGCGGATGTGCAGCGGATTTTCGGGCAGAACTTTTGTGAAGATCAATTCGCTGAACCGCTTTGCGGCGGCTGCGGGGAAACTTCTGGAAGGGGCGCTCTCGAATCCTGCTTAGTGAGGCGAAGTTTTCGCCGGATCTGGTTCAGGCGCCGCTCGAGATAGCCGCGATTCATGTACTCGGCGAGCACATACTGGTCGAGCGCCGGGACAGTGCAGGCATAGAAGCCGAGACGCTCGCGGTAACTTTCGAGGAGGCGCTTCGGGAGCACCATATAGGCGACGCGCATCGAGGGCGCGAGGGTCTTGGTAAAGGTATTGAGGTAAATCACAGAGTCGTTGGAATCCATCGCATAGATGGTTTCCAGCGGCTTTTTTTGGAGCGAAAACTCGGAGGCATAGTCATCCTCCACGAGAAAGGCACCTCTCTCCTTGGCCCAGCGGAGATATTCAAAGCGCTTGGCTGCGTTTGCGGTCACGCCGCTCGGATAGCTCTGGTAGGGTGTCACATGAAGGAGGGAGGCACGGGAGGCGGCGAGTCCCTCGGCACTCACCCCGTAGGCGTCGAGCGGCAGGAGCTCGTAGGGGCGGGCGTAGGCACTGTAGACAAGGCGTATCTTCTCATAGGACTGCGCCTCGATGCCGTAGAGTGCCGCGCGGGGCAAAAGCTGGGCAACCAGCCCGTAGAGGTACTCGGTGCCGGAGCCGATCACAATCTGCGCGGGCTCCGCCTGCATGCCGCGGTAGCGGAGCAGATAGGCGCTGATTGCCGCGCGGAAATGAAGTACGCCCTGGTTTTCGGGGCGCGCGAGGAGCTCGTTCGGGAAGCGGAGCAGCACATCGCGGACAATGTGGGAGAAGGGCGTAAAGGGGAAGTCGGCCGATAGATCGCCGAGGGAGGCGTGCGGCACGGCGCTCTCGGTTTCGGAAGTCGCGGGGGAGGAAGTTGTGTTTTCGTCCGCACGGGGGTTTTGGGTTCGCGTCCGCAGATTGAAAGTCTGCCGTCGCAGCCGGAGTTACACTGCCGCTTTCCGGAATCGCGAGTGCGGAGACAAAAAGCCGCTCCGCGCTTTGACCTCGAGATAGCCCTCGTCGAGCAGGGCCGCGTAGGCGCTGCCGACGGTCGAGAGACTTAGGCCGAGGTGCTCCGCGAGCGCGCGCTTGGAAGGCAGGCGCTCGCCGGGCAGCAGTTTCTTTGCGAGAATGTCGCGGCGGATGGCATGGTAGAGGAAGCGGTACTTTCGCTGCTTTCCGCGCGCGTCCATGAAGTAAGTGAGCATGAGAGCCTCCGTTCAAGCTGATTTCATCATCTGATATGATTTTATCGCAAACTGATATTATAAAAAATATGAAAACTGAATCTTTTTTATATCCAGATTTGCGCTACAATCGTACTCATCGAAACAAAGGGGGATGATGTGATGACAGGACAACAGACAGCAACAGCGACAAACACGGATCAGAGGCTTCATAAAATCGTATTGACGGGACTCATGGCAGCGCTCTGCTATGCGGCCTTCGCGTTTTTGAAAATTCCGATTCCGACGCCCGGCGGCGGTATGGTGGCACTGCATGTCGGCAATGCCTTCTGCGTGCTCGCGGCGCTCTATCTCGGCGGCGTGTACGGCGGTCTTGCGGGTGCCATCGGCATGACGATTGCGGATTTAATGGATCCGAAGTATGTGACGTCCGCGCCGAAGACCTTTTTGCTCAAGTTCTTAATCGGTCTTATTGCGGGCTTCATCGCACATAAGCTCGGGCACATTACGGAAGATCACGACAGAAAATATCTCTTTTTTCTGGACGCTCCTCGCCTCGGCGGTCGCGCTCGGCTTCAATGTGATTGCGGACCCGATTGTGGGCTATCTCTATAAGACCTATCTGCTCGGCATTCCGCAGGATGTGTCGAAGATTATGGCGACCTGGGCAGCCGGTGTGACCGCAATCAACTCGGTCGCGGGTACCGTAGTCGTGGTCATTGCCTACGCGGCGTTGCGTCCGGTCTTAAAAAAGGCGGGGCAGTTCTTCTACCTGGGGTAAAGATATGCGGCGCCTCGAAACCAAGAAAGCGGGGCGCGGAGACAGAGAGATGTCTGACAGGAATTTAGGCTGCGGCAGGTTGCCGCAGCTTTTTTTCTTGTTGTCAAAGCGGCAAAAACAGGCTATACAAGATAAAAACGGCGAGACAGTCAGGAGGGACGGAATGAAACGGGTTTATCTCTTTGATGTGGACGGGACGCTCTGGGACAGTGCGCGGGTGGTCACGGATTCCTGGAATGAGGTGTTGAAAGAGAGACGGGGGAGCGGGAGGCTCACGGTCGACGACATGCACAGCTTTATGGGACACACGATGGACGAGATTGCGGTGCGCATCTCGCCGGACGCAGACCCCGAGGAGCAGAGAGAAATCATGGACGCCTGCATGTGCCATGAGATTAACTATCTGGAGTCGCACAGCGGCTATTTTTATCCGGGGGTATTGAAGACGCTCCGCGCCCTGCATGAGAGCGGCAAGGAACTCTACATTGTCTCAAACTGCCAGGAGGGCTATATCGAGTCCCTGCTCGCGGCCGGAAATCTAAGCAGCGGCGAGGACGGTGTGATTCGCGATTTCATCTGCTACGGCGAGACGAGACGCCCGAAGGGAGAAAATATAGAGCTGATTCTCGAGCGGAACGAACTCAGCCCGGAGGACGCCGTGTACATCGGGGACACCGAGATGGACCAGGCCGCGGCCGCGGAGGCCGGCGTCGATTTTTACCATGTGCGCTACGGCTTCGGGCGGGTTCACGGGGCGCTCCGTGAGCTCGACTCCCTCGAAGAACTCTTAGAGGACTGAGTCCGGGC
>BNJU01005562.1_pt1 | contig 65789 bp, 62 predicted proteins | sample 8539281 | NCBI WGS metagenome assembly BNJU01 (sample SAMD00202456, study PRJDB9452) | human saliva metagenome | isolation source: human saliva | place: Japan
AAGTTCGCACCAGAATAACCGTCGTCCGTACCAGCGCAGATTGAAAGCCGTTCTGCTTTGCATAGGTTTCAAGGATACGCTTCTGATTGAAATGGAATTGCTTTCGCCTTGCAGCTCGTCCTCGCGGGATAGTCTTGCAAAGGGCGTACTGGTTGTTGCTGGTCTGTCTTGACATAAAATCCTCCGCGCCCGACAGCCAGCCCCACTATTCCGTACCTTGATTGTACCATTATGGGGGCGGCTGTCTGTATAGCGGCAAAAGCGTCAAATCTGCTTCTTTATGGTCGGTCAAATCGCCGTTTTTTGTGTAGCAGCTTCCGCTTCCAGCACTTTCATCATCTTGTCGGCTGCGGTGTCGGTTGCGCCCTGCTTGAAGAAGCCGGAAACGGTAAGGACGGAGTTGCCCATGCGGATTTCCGTCACACAGTCCGGGCGGCGGTCTGTTTTGGCTGTTGTCTGTTTCGCTTTCTGTCATAGGCCTCCTTCGCTGCTTCATCAGTTGCTTTGCCGTTCCAGCTTTTCCCGTGCGGTTTTTTCGAAGTTGCTGCCCGTGAAGCGGACGGGGCGCACATGGAAGCCAGCCCTGTCATAGATGACGGGCGTGGGCGTGTCCTGCTGGTGCTGCAATCCCTCCAGCGTGAGGTTGGTCGTGGCGATCAGCGGCTTGCCGCTTCGGTAACGGCTGTCAATCACGCTGTAAACCTGTTCCAGCCCGTATTCTGTTCCTCGCTCCATACCGAAATCATCAAGTATCAGCAGAGGGTAGCTGCAAAGGCGGGAAATATATTCGCTCCTGCCCTCAAAGCTGGCGGCAAGGTCACCCAGTATCGTTGCAAAGTTTGTCATGCAGACGGCAACCTCTTTTTCCATAAGGGCGTTGGCGATACAGGCGGCAAGGTAGCTTTTTTCCCCGTCCCCACGCCGCCCCAAAACAGGTAGCCGATATTTTCAGCCCGCATGGTTTCCCAGCTCTCCACATAAAAGCGGGCGGTTTTCGGTCTGCGGGTTTTCGCCGTTGTCATGCTCAAATGTCCAGTTCCGCATAGCAGGGTCGGTAAAGCCCCGGCGTTTCAAGTCCTCCACTTTTTTTCAAGGTGCTTCGTCGGCTTTCGGCGGCTTTGCTGCTTTTTCACGGGCTGCCCGCTGGCAGTCGCACTCTGCCGGGTGGCGGTCACGCCCGAAACAAGTCTTTCCTCTGCAAAATAGGGCTTTTGGGCGTATGGCACTTACCGCAGTATAAAAGCCCGTCCTCGCTCAGTGTAGTCCTCCGCTTCGGCGGTAGTGGCTGTAATGTCCGTAATCATAGCTTCAATTCCGTTTTTCATAAGCTCTCGCCCTCCTTGCATGAATAATCGGGTATGCCCTGTTTCGGGGCAGCCTTGCCTTTGGCAGCGTCCTCCTGCGCCCACTTGTAAATGGTGGCTGCATGGCTGTGGTACTGTTTCCCGGTGAAGCGATATGGCAGGAAAGCCGGTCAATATAATACTCCCACTTGTCGGGCAACTCTGTTTTTAGCCCGGAAAGCTCTGTATCGGTCAGCATCACATTGTTGTATCTGCCATAAGCGGCGGGGGCGGGGTGTCCTGCTTTCTCTCTCTTTTTCTATCTCTATCTCTTTCTCTAACTCTATCTCTATCTCTGGTGGACGAATGTCGGACAAATGTCCGCCTTTTGTCCGGGGCGGTAAAAGTGCCTTGTTTTCCAGTCTTGCAGCCCGTTTCCGCTCGGCTTCGGTAGAGGACTGTCCTATCATCAGCTCAATGTCGGTCATATAGAAAGCCCCGCTGTCAAGCTGCTCCACAAGCCCCAACTGCCGGAAAATCTCTAAAGCCCTCTCAACCGTCCCTATCTGGTGGCGGGTCAGTGTCGCTATCATCTGCGCTGTGTAGGGGATATGCTCGTCAAGCTGCAATTTCCCGCCGTTTTTCAGCGATTTTAAGTACAGCTTCAAGAGGATATTGGAGTATAAAATCCCGTCTTTCATATCTTCCAGCAGCACAATGGAGTCGCTGTCAAAAAAGTTCTCTTTCAGCTTGAGGTAGTAATACTTGCGGTTATCTGCCATTGTCCCTGTCCTCCTTTTTCCGGCGTTTGGAGTAGTAGTGGGGGCAGAGTGTGATAACCGCCCGGAAGCTCTGCTTGCAGCTATGGGTACAGCCCCGGCAGAGGTCATTGTATGTGATACGATCGCAGGTGGAATTCCCGACTTTCACTTGCCGCAGGAAAAAAGACCATTCCAGCCGCCGTTTCTTGCTCATTCTTGGCATGGGTGCGCTCCTTTCTGCCGTTTCCGCTGGTGTGGCGGTATCGGCGGTAATTCTGTATCATCTCGGTATCATTTTCGGGTTTCTGCCCCTATAAGCCCGTTAAAAAATCCTTTGGTATTTGCGGATAGGGTACGGGCAGCCCCCTTGTTCTGTATAGGTTCGGCACATTTTTGGGGCGGTTTTTTTATCGTTCCTGTTCCTGCCTTTTCACAGGCTTGCGCTCCCCGGTGTAAAAATCTGGTCGATATTGCCCTTGACAGTCTGTAAGCGGCGGTATTCCTCCCTGTTTTGCCCGGTAATCGTTGTAGCCGCTGTTTTTTTCTCTTGGATAAGGGTTTCAATCTCGCTTGCAGGGCTTTATAGCTCGGCAGCTTGGAAATGCCGTTTTCCCTGAAATAGCGGGCGGCTGCGTCTGCTATGATAAAGTCGCTTTCGTACTTCTGACGGTAGGCTGCTTTTTGCTTTGGCGTTTTTTTCTGTTGTTTCAGCCCGTCCCGACAGGGCGGGTCTTGAATAGGCAAGCACCCTGCCGTTGCAGCTCCTTTTTTTCCCGTTCAGCGTCTTTTTCCATCTGCTTCAGCTCTGTAAGGCTTTCCCGCATGGCGGTATAGGCGGCAGAACAGGCTTCGTCCAGTTCCTCCGGGGAAGAAAAGCCGTACTGCTGATAGGCGGTAACGGTAGCTGCCATTTGCTTTAGGTTGTGCTTTGCCGCCCAGCGGTCATAGCCCACGCCCTCTGCCCTCGGCTCGCTTGGCTTCCCGGTCAACCATGCGCTGCAAGGTGTTGTCTGCCGGGGTGGTTTTTGTGGTTTTTTCCCCTTGTGACAGCTTTTTAACCGCGGCAGGGTATTCGAGTATGGCTTTGCTCTGTTCGGCGGCTCTGTGGGCGTTCTGCGTAAGCAGGACAAGGACAGCAGCCTTGTCAAAATCGTCCCCCAGCTTCCGGGCTGTGATAGGCTTTGTCCTGTCCGGCGTGAGGTAGGAAAGCCGCCCCCGGCTCTCCTTGACGGTCACACCCTCCCGCAGCAAAAGGGAAGAAAATTCGTCAAAGCTGCCAGCTTGGGAAAGTGCCTGCCGTATCGTCCGGCGCAGCTTCGCCTTGTCCGTTTCAAACTTGGTGGGCTTGGTCGGCTGTCCTGCGGCTTCTCTGACAGCGTTCTCTTTATCAAGGGCAAGCTGTCCTTTCTTTGCCGCCCAGTATTCCCGTTCGGTTATCCGTTCCTTGCTGCCGCTTAGGAGGTCGATTTGGTAAAGCCCCTCCCGGTGGCACATCTCCATGACTTCACTCTTGAAATATTCCATAGCGGCGTTGGTGCAGCGGTGCTTGCAGCCCTCCCGTGTGTCGGCTGGTCTGTCCATGTAGGGCAGAAGCGGGACTTCATAAATCCGCAGGGAGTTGATGACGATATGCACATGGATATTGCCGCTGTGGTTATGCCCGTCCGGGTGGGTGCAGACTAAGGCTTGGTGTCCGGGGAAATGCTCTTTACAGAACTGCTCGCCCAGCTCCTGCGCCCGGTCTACGGTCAAGCCGTTGTCTGTCCCGTCCCGTGGGTCAAAGCTGATGATATAGTGGTGGCTTTTCACATCTTCCCGTTTTTGGTTTTTCTCATAGCGGAGATTAGCCCGCATACAGGCAACAGCGAAATCCTCGCCCCCACAGTTGAGGGAAGAAATGCGTAATCCTCCTCGGTATCAGCCGCCCGTTTTCACTGGCGGGTGGGCTTTCATGGTAAACTCTGCTCATGCTCAAATGTGAGATAGGCTTCCGCTGCGCCATAGTCCGCATTTTTAGAGCTGATATGTTTGAATGTTGCCAACAGCGTCACCCACTTTCTGCAAGACTTCAAACTTTAGGGCAGCAAGGTCGGAAACCGTTGCCCGTACCTCCCCGGCAAGCTGCGGTAGGCTGTGCCACCCGTTCAGCGTCCGGCTATCTAGTTTGTTGCCGCCGATCCTGCCGTATTTCGGCGGTCAGCTTCCCGACAGCGGCAAGCAACCCGTCATTGACGGGGGAAACGGTTATGATGGGGCGTACGGCTGCCCTGGTTATGGCTTCGCCGGATAAACTCGGCTTGGCCTGCATGTAAGCAGAAAGCCTTTTCCGCAAACTCGGCGTATTCTTCCTCGGTCATGCGTGTCTTGACTACCCGGCTGCGGTGCGGCGTGTTATATCGTTTTTCGCATGGTAAAACCTCCTTCGGCTGTGCGTGGTGTCCTCTCACTAATAGGAGAAAAACAGGGTGTAAAGTGGAACTGTTTTTGAAAAATCCGAAAAATTATTTTGAGGATTTTTCCAGCGGCGTAAGCCGCATAAGCAGGGTTTGGGAAGGCACTCTCATCAAGATTCCCGCAGGGGCAAAATGAGCGATAAGCGAATTTTGGTACTGCGGTAGAATCTTGCTCTGAAAAACTCCGGCGTTCCCCGGCTTCCGTACCTTTCCGCTAACAAGACGTTTCAAAAGGGCTTTGCTACCCGCTATTCCGGCATATCTTGAAAATTTTCCTTTCACTACCTACAACACCACGCAAAGCAAAATGGACGGAGATTTTTAGAATTTCCCCTTATTCCCTACAACACCACGCAAGCCGAAAAAGGCGGACAATGGCAGTATTTTTTTCTTTGATACCCTCCACGGATAAGTAAGGGATTTTGCCAACTGCGGCGGCAATTTTCCTTTTTGTTTTTCATACTGGGGATTTTCAAAAATGCCAAACAGGAACGAAAAAAAGCAGCAAATCTGTTGAATAGATTTACTGCTTTCTGGTTGCCGGCGAAGCGGCGGTTATTCAGTTGTAGGCGGTAGGGCTATCTCCCAAAGCGGAACTTGAAAATAGCTGTGAGAAGCGTCTGGGTGATGTAGTCCTCTGTATCTTGGTCTACCCGTCCATTCACACGGGCGGCACATTGTATGCGGCGGCGGTAATACTGCAATACAGTTCCCACCGCTTCCGGCTCCCCGCTGGTGGCTTGGACGATTGTTTCATAGGGGAGAAGCCTATTATTTCTCATATGCCATTCCCTCCATTTCCGCTTTGGAGCCGCTGTAGGACTTTTTCGGATATGGTAGCCTCGCTGTGCTGCGGCTGCGCCCGTACTGTCTGCCAATTTCGTGCTGTGGAATACGCTTGAAAAAGGACAGGTAAATCATTTCCCGCCCCTGTTCGTCCAGCCGTGACAGGGCTTTCCGCAAGTAAGCCGCTGCTGAAAATGACCGTATCGCCGCAAAGGGTAAGTATGTATTCCTCGTCCGGCTCCGGGCTTGGAAACATTCATCTGTCGTGCCTAAAGGGTAGTGCTTTTCGTCCGTGAGGTATTCATGGATATTTTCTTTGTGCTTCCTGCTCCGTGTCCTCGCTGCGTTGATCGTTGCATTTTCGGATAACGACTTTGCAAAAAGGCATGGAAAGTGTACTGATATGTTCCCGATATTCTTCTGTACAGGTCATGGAAAATCCCCTTTCCTCCCAAAAAGGGCTGTGGCTGGTTAGTAGTTGCTTTTTATGATAGTAAGGGGCGGCAGCACTTTAGGGCTGTCGCCCTCGACTGCCTAACTGCAAAACCGGGCGGGTTGTCAACGGCGGGCGAAGCCCGTCTCATCTTGACCGTTGACTGGCTCGGCCAGGTTTGCTATTTATCCGGCAAACTTGAATTTATTTTTAAGCTATCACGTTTTTACCTTTTTAAGCCTTACTATCATTACCATAGGAATTTCTTTGTTGTTTTTGAAACATTCTTCATAAAAATCCATCAATGACAAATCCAGCTCTAAAACAAAGGTTAAAAATATCTTGTATGGAACGATGATAATAAATCTGCTCCTCCGGTTGCCCTTCAATCGCTATACCATAGTAACTGTGCGGTGTCATATATTTTTCAGTCAACGTGATAAAACAAGGGTGTTGCGTTGCAAAGACAAAAATTCCGCTTTCCTGCAACAGTTCATAAACAGCCATAAGAAGTGGTTCAATATCCGTAATATCCATAATTGCTATTAGAAACTGCTTTCGTAAAGGCTCGATTTCTTTTTAATTCTAATATACTTTTCTATTGGTCGCATCCGCTACACAAAATTCAATTTGTTTTTGCATATTGTGATTGCTGCCTTTTAGCCAATTCTATCATGCTGTAATCAAAAGCGACAATCGAAGCGCCTCTTTGTGCAAGATACGAAGAATAATTTCCATTGCCACACGCAATATCCAAAATGTAATCCGCAGGATTAGGAGATAGAAGTTCCGTTACTTTGGGACGCACTACCTCTCTGTGAAATTCATTAGATTTGTCACCCATTGCATTATCCCAAAATTGTGCGTTTTTCTCCCAGATTTTTACTTTTCCTCTGTTCCCCATGTTCTCTCCCACTCCCAAAAATTTGCCTTTTTGCTTCCATTAAATCTTCCTTACTATATTCCATTGTTACCTCCATAACTTCTGATTGTTGCCGTCTTGACTATTATGTATCTTTTTCTTTCCAAAATGGTATAGGCTTTTATTTTTATAATGCTGCAAAACTTTTCTTCTGTAAGGTATTCAAAGGATATTTCCCTTTGCCGCCGCTATTGGAAAGCCAAAAGCAGCGGCTTTTTTACGCGATATGACCGAAAAGTCTAGAAAGCAGGATATGTCATCATTTGTCATTTCTTCTCAATGTAATAACTGCATGGCATATCAAGCCAAATACAAGAGAAAAACAGCCACCGCCAAATAGTGATGCTCCCCATCCCTGCACCCTGACATTGTCATAAAACCGCCAACAAAGAAAATACCAATGCCAAGAAATATCCCGACACCATAAAAAAGTCCAATTGCCATATCATACTTATTAAATTGTCGTTTCTCTTTCACATGTTTCCATTTTTGTTATTACCTCCTTCGCAAAATCGTCCATGTGGACTCCAAAAAGAAAACAAATTTTTTTCAACGTATTTAAATCGGGTTCATTAACATCTCTCCCAATTCGATAGCGCCTGCCGGGTAACATTCAATTCTCAGCCAGTTCTTCCTGTGTCATTCCTGATTGTGTTCGCAGATGACGTATTTGCTTTCCTGTTGTAATATCCGTCTGTTTCTGTCCAAAATGGTTCCTCCTCTCTGATGCTGATTTTATCAATGATATTTCGCAATAGCCAGCAATGAACGCTTGCATTGCGCAAGACGTTACATTATCTTCTGAAACATATGCCGGATCTTGTCTAAACGGCTGTTCGGGCGGCGTGGCTGAAATACAGGCTCGCCGGAAGTTTCCTGATACCCTTTTAATTCTGTAATGCAGACACTTCTTCCATTTGTATAAAAATTCAGATCATTCCTATATTCACCGATACAACGGGCAGGGATTTCACCCTTAAAAATAACTTCATCTTTTTCAAGTCTGGTTGATTCAATGATTGCGCAATACTTTGGTGCATCATTATAAGCCCGTGAAAGATATTCCTGCGGTGCAAAAAGGGTAAAGGAAAGGTATGGTTCCAACAGTTGTGTCCCTGCTTTTTTCAATGCCTGCTCCAACACGACAGGCGCAAGAAAACGAAAATCAGCGGGGGTGCTGACCGGGCTGTAATAAACTCCATAATCAAAACAAATTTGGCAGTCTGTCACTCCCCAGCCATATAAGCCCTGCTCCATTCCATAACGCACACCTCCATGACTGGCATTTTGAAAACTTTAGTTTAAATAGCCGAGAGATACCTCGCTTTTATATTGTGTTCCGCTTCCAACAGGAAGCGGTGTTACAGTCAAACCAATAGATGCCCAAAACGGATTCGGCGGCACTTCAATATGAATCGTGCAGCTCGCTTTTTTTTGCGGTCTTTCCAGATAAATAACCGAAGGCTCTTTCATAGCCACGCCCACATGATATTTTTCTTCTAATAGCGAACAAATAACTTCTAACTGTACTTTTCCCAAAAAAGATAACATAATCTCATGGGTAACAGTATCAATGTCAAAATGCAAAAGAGGGTCTGTATCAGCAATCTCTGCGAGGGCATTTAACAGGGCTTCCCTTTGCTCCGGCTTTTGCGGCTCTACCGTTGTCCGAAGTAATGGCATGGGATTATCAATCCGTGTTTTGTGAGGCAGGAGTTTTTCATTTCCCAGGATATCGTTCAGTTTCAAAGTATCATCAGCTAAAATAACAATTTCTCCCGGACAGGCATGGTCAGCCGGGACGATTTCACCATTTGACGGAATACACATTTCTGTAATCTTTATTTTTTCCTTTTTTGACAGCAGCAGGGTATCCCGTAAATGGAGCGTCCCATGATACAGGCGTAAATAAGAAAGCCGTTTTTTCCGCTCTGTATACTCAACCTTAAAAACATATCCACATAATTCAGACTGAATATCGTCCGTTTCTGTAATGAAAGTTTCTATAATCGCTTCAATCAGTTTTTCTGTTCCTAAATTGTCTTTTGCACTCCCATGATAAACAGGAAACAAAGAGCAGCATCTGGTTCTTTTGCACTTTTCATATTGTAATTCCTGTATATCCAAAGAATCCTCTGCAACATATCGTTCTAATAGTTCATCGCTTCCGGAAATAATCATATCCCATTTGTCCAAATCAGAAATATCGGTCATGGTTATCTTTGGCGACAGGGAAACCTCCTGCATGACAAATCATATCACTGGTAAGTTTATCTTTAATGCTTTGGTAAACACACCGCAGGTCGATCCCATTTTTGGTCTCATCTTATTTATAAAGATAATTGTCGGAATGTCCATTTTCAGCGCATGGAATAATATACGGGTTTGTGCCTGTACGCCGTCTTTTGCTGAAATGACTAAAACAGCTCCGTCAAGGACAGATAAAGAGCGGTATGCTTCGGTTAAAAAATCCATATGACCGGGAGTGTCCACGATATTGATTTTATAATCATTCCAATAAAAAGAAGTAACCGCTGTCTGAATGGTAATTCCCTGCTGCTGTTCCAAAATCATAGTGTCTGTTCTTGTGGTCCCTTTATCCACGTTTCCCTGTTCCGCAACGCTCCACTGGTGATAGCAGACTTTCTGTCAATGTAGTTTTTCCCTGCGTCTACATGGGCCAGAATGCCGATATTGATTATTTTCTATGTGATTGTCCTCCCTTTACAGCCCCAAAGGGCATAAAAATCCCCAGCAGTAAAATACTTTTACCACTGGGGATTCTAATTTGCGGACATACACATATACAGCATACACCTATTTGTGATTGCTGTTTTTTGAATATGTCAAAATTGATAAGGCAAAAGTATTCTTAAATTGGGATACAAAAACCAAGCCCCACAAAAAGGAGCTATCATAATTCTTTTTGTTCCCACTATTTGATTATAGTTTTATTTAAGAATACCTTGCCGCATATTTTTACCCTTTTTCTGGAATGAAGCTATTATATCACATCAGTTTTTAGGAAAGAAAGTACTTAAAAGAAATTTTTCTTCCCCTTATATGTAACAATCATACCGGCTTCCTGGTGTTCAGAATGGTTTCTGCTGTCTGCTGTGGTGTTTGATTGAATTGTCCAGCCAAAAGCCGATCCGTGGTGTTGTCTGCATAAATGTATCGTATAAGGTTTCAACCGTAAAGCCGAATAGCCTGTTTTTCTCCCCTGTATCGTTCCCTTTCTTTTATTGTTTCCACATCTGGACAAAGAACGACAACCTCAACAGGGTATTTATGCAGATAATTTATCATTCGGTTTAATTCATCACCGTAGTAGTTATCTTGGATCACTAGAAAAAGCCGTTGTCAAAGCATGACCTTGCCGCATCAGCAGTCAATTTGTATCGAAGGTACAGCTGGCGGATCTGCTTCCGCTGATGGGGTAGCTGACATATTTTTCTCTGCCTGAAATAATCATTTTTCGGAACACATCACCACGAAGATGGACGCATTTTTCATTGATTTTGCCAGTAAATCGAAACTGTAGATTTTTCCAGAAGCCATTAAGCCTGTAATGAGATAAATTTTTGTTTCATTTCACTTCCTCCGGCACAAAAATATGTACATGTAACTAATTCAACACATTTATAATTTGAATAGGGACATTATAGCATTTACTAAATACAAATTCAATGTATACGGAAAGAAAGATACATAGAGTGGAGGGATTCCGCCGTAGTTTATATTGTAGGAAAATCCAAAAGTTTAGATTTTTCCCACAATGCTTATCTTTTGGTCTTTGGTTCGAATATGTAGTGCTGGCGGTTCATATCTCTTGTTTTCGGTTGCTTGCTTCCTTACCGTACATATGACATTTTATCAAGGCTTCCATCAAACTGAAATGCACAGAGATTTTCATAGCCCTTCCAAATCTCTGTCTGATACGTATTCACATTATCCAGACAGTTATGGAATTGTATGTTATCACGAACCTTTGCCATTGCAGGCCCAATTATCCTGTCTGCCTTAGTGACACACCTGTATTTAAGTCCTGACTCAATTACATAACGCTCACGCCACCTTGCCGACTGGCATAATAATCAAACACAAGGCTTAATCGGACCACCCTCCCCAATGTATAGGCGTATCTGGTCACCCGTTTGTGCTACTGCCCAATGTAAACAAATCTTGTTGTATCCTGCTGATTAATTCAGGATTGCTTTTATTAGTTCCTTGTACCGCCAAAATTGGCCTATGGCCTTCTTAGGGCAGTAATCTGCCTGAGGAGATACAAAGGCAAAGAATGAAGGATGACATCCACATCTTTACATATTTATAAAGGCAGTCTTCATCACCTAAATCACTCCCCAGATTTCCCATTCCATTCATTCCTTCATATTCCTTTGTAGCTTTTTGGTTTTATCTGATTTTTCTAGCTAAAACTCTTAACGTAAGCTTGTCCAAGTCAGAGCAGCACGCTTCAATGACTCATTCTATCCTGGTTCACCGGTTAAAAGAACTATTGGTTTATCCAATTTTATCCGCCTCCTATACTTTGGTTTTTAAGTTTTGATTATGAACTTTACAAAAATGTTTAGTCCAAATGTTTAGTTAAAGAGAATTAGTATCCCTTATCAAAATTAAGTAATGTACATCTTTAACTACAATGTTATAATAATAATAATAGATTGACTGTATCGTTTATAACCATAATATTTTTAAGAATGTCGTAAACGATACTGTCGTATTAAATGTTCAATTTAGGCGCATAATGTTAAATAAATTAGTGGGAATATTATGGCAACTAAAATAAATCGTAGAACTTTATCACTAAAAGATATTAAGATCTATTGTTGCAAATTATGCAGGATAAGCCTTATAACCCGTATCATCATAAAGGAAATATGTGAACTGTCTGAATGAGCTGTTCTACATTTTATCTTCATTATCGATCAGTGTATGAACTTCTAAATGATATTGAAGAAGAAGTCCTTTACAAGACTCTTTGAGAATCTAAAAAATCTTGGTGCTAATCTCTGAATACAGTAAGACCAGTTAGAGCATTTTCTTGACTATGTCAGGGATACAATAGTGCAACCTTTATCCATTGTGCTATCCTGAAAATGCTTCATTTCAAAAGCAATTATGGAAAAGGTACAAGAATATGGGCGACTATTGTCTTACGCTAAATTCCAGCGAAAGAGACCTTCCTGCTATATTCCTTTTATGATGCAGGGCAGTCTCAGTGCTGATTATTACGATGAAAGGATTTTATGCTTCCTTCAAAGATGGTATGACATTATATATAAGGTCAGACGCATTAAAATATCCCCCAACCAAGGCCTTTGATAACATATCACTTGCCGATTGGGGGATGTAATAAATATTATTATTTCTTTGCTATTCTACCCTGCTTTTTACAAGGAGTTCAGTTATAAGCACTGGCTCCACCTGTCGCTTCCTCTTAAGGTATTGTGGAAAGTCCCACAAACTTGTACTGAAGAGGCTGTCTCAATGTGCCTTCCAATAGAAATACCTATCTCTCTCTCATAGTTTACATCAAGAGATACCTGAGGACGGTTGTCCTCTCAAGATACTGGATAAAATGCTTAGGCGCACTTGAAGCTCAAGCTCCTGTGAAGTCCCTTTTGAAGCTTTCCACTTTGCTATCATTTCTTCTTTAGCGTTTTCCTCAAAATCTACAAATACTGTAAAGCATGACTGTTAAGTACAGGCAATTTTATATACCAGTAGTAATATGGAGCTCAGCCTTAACTATGACACCATTTTCAATTCACCCCAGATACGAAGAGAACTCGTTCACTCTTTCTTTTCTCCGATATAAGGAATGATATTGCCAATCATTTGTGCCGCCAAAGTTCTTGCCGGCACTGAGATTGCCTGACAGGTAGTAGCTACTACCTACAGGATTAAACCTTAGGTGATGGAGTGCTGGTGCATAGCTTCGATTGAGTAATTTGCTTAACTGCAATAAAGCCTCTAGTACCAAGTCTTGGTCATGGAACTTCACACTTCAAGGTGCTCAGGGTTAAGCTCTGGCACAAATCCATAGGCACATCAGGTGTCCATCTGTGAGCAGAGTTATTGGATACTACAGGAGTCTCCAGTCTTTGCATAAGCCTCCTATAAGTTTTAATCTCGTCCTTGTCATATCTACAGCACTAAATACGAAGTCAACTGAGTACTAACTTTCTCTACGTCATTTACATTTTCAACAATTAACTTCTTTACCTCTCAGGCATTGAGTATCAAGCTCATCTGTCTCCAACTGCTTTTCTCATAAGTCTTCCCGGCACTTCTTTGGAGAAGTCGCCACGCAGACCATCAAACCACTGTGATTCTCCAGCAGAGAAAGAAATTCTGGCTCATCATACCTGTTGCGCCAAGCACACCAACTTTTAATTTTTCCATATCTATCTTCTTGTCCTCGCCTGTCTTCCCAGGCGAACATTTGTCTTTTTATCGATATAACGGCTATAGTATTTCTTTAGGCTGAAATTCAAGGTTATTTTCTTAATATAATTTTACTTTTAGCAAATGTTTACAAAGGTGATTTACATTATTTTGATGTAATTATTACCATCTAAAAAGCTTTATATCATAGTCATCAAGTTCTGTAATGTAACAGTCCTTTTGAAACACATTCATACCATAATTTCTTTCTTTTGCCTTTTTGTCTATTAGACTTGTATGGCTTTTATTCTTGTTTTTATTCTGCTCTGTACCTGCTTTTCAGGCTGGTCACGCTGTCTTTGTACTTAATCTCATGCTTAAGTTGAACATTAAATAACATACATTGAACGAAATCTCTTGCCTCCATCCTCTACGGACTGCGCCCATCTGCAGCACCACGGGCAACCATTCCCCAATACAGGCTCACTCTATATAGAATGATGATTGCCTGTAGACTTCACATAGTCTCAAACTGAATCTCAAAGCAAGATTCCTTCTACATTTAAATATCTTGTTCCAGTTATCAGGTTTCTTTCATTTGTATTTTCTCCTGCGCCATAGCAATCAGGTGGGCATCTATTATACAAACATCTGTTCACATACTACACTTCACTGTATGCCAACCGTCATGCACATCTCTACTGACTCTTGGGCTGGTAGGCATTAACTCCTTGTTTCATATTGGCAAACGTAGGCCGCATCTGCCTAGCTTATCAAGCTTACTGTATCTCAACTCTGTCTTTTATCCTTATCTGAAATGAAGGCTTATTGTTATTTATTTCAACATATGAATGCTTGTACTTGGCACATCCTTGATATTAACAGGATACTTTCTATCATTTTTATCATAAACTTTTTACATTTTCGAAGTGGCTCAAACAGGTCAAGGTCACTATGTTACATCCTTGCAAAATGCAAGTCCAATCGGAAACCAGAATGAGCAGGTTATTCTTTATTTTTTTCAGAAGCTCGCATTAAACTGTCTCCAAATACACATATTATCTCTAGCAGATACCAAAACATAAGTTTGATTATAGCAGCTTGCCTCCAATATTGAACAGGATGGAGGTGTTTTCACGATTTTTGATTATAGACATAATCTTAAGCATTCTGTTAACAAATCACCCAGGGCTGATGTTGTTTGGACTTACTAAGTCACGCCTTCCACTGATAGTATGCTGCTAATCTCACAATAAATATAAGCACATAATATTTAGATTAGCCATTAGTGACGCTCATTTCAATAAATGTCTGAGACTTGCCCCGGTTTTTCTGGAACGGTTGCTTTAGAATAGTTCTGTTGACGAAAAACCTAATGCGCTCGCTTAGGCATTATTGTTCCGGCCAAGGAACTGAAACGGCGTGAATAGCCAGACGCGAGCGAGAGCTGTAAAACAATTGCGTAACATGGTACATTGCCTCAGCTGTTTGATTGATAAGTCGTCACAAACAACACATCAGCCACAAGTAAGCAGTGTGGGAGTGGCTGTCTTTCATTTGGTATTCTAGTTATATTTGTATAAATTTAAGGTATCAGCTTCAAATGATAAATTTAAGCGAGCGTATTAAAGGAGCGAAGTGACGCCGGAGCGAGTCTGAAATGTTATCATTCGAGCGTCATCGTTAGATTTTTTTCATAACTCGGGACAACTTAAAATTTACAAATAATAATTTATTTCAAGCAGTGACATCAAACTATTAATGATATTTCTTATCTTATGTTATCCTTCTAAAAGGAGGTTGTTATGATTGCTAGTAATTATCGCACTTTTTGTGCATTTGCACTGTCTCTATGGATGGAAGAACTGCTGTTTCCAATGTTTACCACAGGCTGGAGCCATCCTTGTAGAGTCAAAGTCAGATAGCATTATTATTCAGCTTTGAAGAGTAATACAGCTAACAATCCTCTATTGTGGCAAGTACCGGTAAAGGAGGAAGAAACGTCCTTGTAACTTCTTCAGGTAAGACTTCTGTAAACGAATATTTACCCTAAGGGCTATAAGAGAATAAAGGTTAAAAGGAAGCTTTCAGCTACTCTTAGAAAATTATAATTAATGCCTCGATTTGGTTCTCCTGTACTTTATATGATATGTGAAAAGGGAATCAGTCCGCCCATACATAGCAGTCTTTAAGCTCCCTATAGAAATGAAGACTTCAGGTGTGCAGATTCCATTATGAGGGTTTACGGTGAATATTGCTATAAAGCATATGATAAATCACCTTCCTCTGGGAATGGTTTTATAGCTGATTTTGATAAATGGAGTAGATATCCAATAGTGTGTTGGCAATAAGATTGCTTGGTTTACTTCTCAAAGAATGACAGCAGTTACGGACTTCAAGGATTTATGAGGATGTTTTTGCTCACTAGGTACTTTGAATATGGATCATTCTCAAAGAAGATAAAGCTGTCTTTGAAGCTCGGGTTGAGATATATTGTATAAGTGAAGTCTTGTAAGATAGGGTTATGATTGCAGATATCTGTAAAATTGGTAAAAGGCATATCTCTTAGCACAGGGATACCTGCCTCGCCTGTGAGTTTCAGTTTAAGAATCCTCTTCACGAGGATGACCCTTGGTACTATGAAGAGGAGATAATATCCCTATGACCTGGAGATTCTTTTTTTGATAAGGAGCTCAGAAGATATAAATAATTTCATTTACCAATATTAAGTAAATTTCTTGTAAGGACTTCAGTTAAGCGCAAATTGTAGTAACTTGTATCAACGAGGTTAAATACTTGTGACACCCGCATCATATTTATCTTAGCAGTTGTTTGAGAAAACGAGGGCAAAACTGGTATATGATTCTGCCTCATTATTATTTTCCACTGGTTCTTATTCGTGGTTTACTTTTTACATCTCATACAATTTCATACGCTCCCTATTAAATTGTTAGTTCATTAAATATAGTAAATTGCTGTAATTATCACATTTTGTTTTGATACTAATACTAATAATAAATAGGATACAGATAAACACATCAGTACAAGTAACTTACCCGGTCGCAAATTTAGAGCCCAAATCAAACTCTATATTCTTTCGCGACATAAGTTCCTTTTTTTCTTAAGTACTGCTCCTTCATAGGACTTCACAGCTAAAACCAGACTTACAGCAAGCGCTAATATCCTGAGTGCAAAAAACACAGGATTGCTAGAATTGCAAATGGCCTTCACATCCGAGCACTATAATGATAATTAAGCTTTATCCTCTTCTTTTTCATAATATCCTTTGTCAGTCAGTTATAAAAACCAATGCTTGCTTCCTTTAATTTCAAATTCTGTAATTAAAATTCAAATTTATTCCTAAAATAATTCTTTAGCTCAGATATAGCCACTCTCTCCCTGTCGATAAGCGTTCTGTCTCTGACTGTAACCATACTGTCTGTCTCTGAGTCAAAGTTGCAGGTACAGAATGGGAGTTCCTATTCATCCTGTCTTCTATATCTCTTACCGATGGCAATCTCCTCTGTCATCATACCTGCAGTTCCAACCTTTGAAAGCCTGGCATAGGCCTTTTCAGCACCTCTATAAGCTTCTTGAAAGGGAATACACTGCTACCTTAACAGGTAAGAATGGATGGAAACAGCTAACAGTACGCACATCACCACCTCAAGCTCTTCCTCATCATAAGCTCCACAAAGGAAGGCAAGAGTTATCTGTCTGCACCAAGAGAAGGCTCTACTACATAAGGAATGTATTTTCTTTCTTTTCATCATCAAATACTCCATAGGCTCGCCTGATACTTCAGATGTCTCCCCAGGGTCATGCCTGCCCTGTCTTCGTTATGCCCCAAAGCTCTCCCAGCCAAATGGGAATAAGAACTCGATATCAGTAGTTCCCTTGAGTAGAAAGAAAGCCCTCAGATCGGGTCACGAAGACGCATCTCTTCTTCTTTCCATGCTATGAGATAAGCTTCAGTCTACAAAAACTGTCTCCTGTAGTGGAACCATTCCATATCTGTACCCGGTTCACACAGAAGAACCTGCTCCATCTGTCAAACTGGTACGGAAGGTGAAGTTACCGTGTAATCTCATTTCTAAATGACTTTCCTATCTGTCCCATACCAAAAGCGGAATCTTTCCTGAGGTACGCTACATCTCCAGTTAACAAAGATACCCTGGAGCTGTCTCAGGACGAAGGTAACAACAGCTTACATCCTCTGTAATTCTCGGAAGGTCTTAAATGATGAGGTTGAACCATCGATATCAGTGAACTATGTTTCCACAGCTAGACAAGGGCTTGTGCTCGTCCACAAAGCTCTTCATCCTTCATTGCTCCAACCGTCTACAGAACACGGTATTATGTCCTTTTCTTTCGCAGCACCCCAATGAGCTTGTCTGTTTTAAATCTCGTGACAGCACTGTAGTCCATAAGAGGACTCAGAGAAGCCCAAGATGTCCTTGATGCTATCCGTTTGGGATTCATATGATGGCACAGTCAACGTTTACACAAGTGACTTTCCTGGATAAACTTTTTTCCACCGTAGCCTTCTTAACATTGTTCTTGGCTTACACCCAAATTACCGTAATCCTGGCATTGGCAAGCCCCTGTAGATCTCCGAGCCGTGATACACAAAACCTCTTGTCTAGCTAAAGCTACAATCTTCCATCGTTTTTCCATAAGTCTACCTCTCTTCTTTGATCCACTTTATTGTCAACATCTTAACAATCATTTAGGAATACCACCACGGCTTCATTCCCCTCGTCAACCCTACGGTGCGAATCGCAAAGATCTCCCTCCGAATAGATTTAATCTTGTCTCCGGTCTGGAAAAAGCACCGGCCCCTTTACTACTGCAGACACAGTATTCATCTGAAAGCACCTCATCCGGGCACCTCTTCTTTTTCTCCTGCATCAGAGCTCCGCTCAGTAAATCTTAGCTCTCCAAACTAGACAGTGCTTTTTAGCCTTAAGGAATCTGGCATTGTTCTCCCTTTTACTGTTAAATGCCCTCATAAATTCAGAGCTCTTAAAGGTAAGCAGCCTTTACCTTACTGCTTTAAGTTCAATCTCGTTTGTGACTGCTACTTTGTCGCCGTATTTTATTATAACTGCAAGCTTCAGAGGAACATAGCCCTTAGTTCTGTCACATTTAGATATTTTTCGCTAAATCTTCTACACATAGGCTACCCGTCACGCTGTCAGACCCTATGTATACTGTCTCTTCTTTTTAACCTCATCCGCCTTTATTTCTCTGGCATTCCATTGCAGGAGGAAAAGTAAAACTGTAGCAATTACCATTCCAAAAGCTAAAAGAGTGTTCTTCTTCATTCTCATACTTTATCATTTCTATGATTTAAACCTAGTATCAGTATTTAAACTCCCTGTACTTTTCGGCAAGCTAATAAATTTTTGATTCAGCTTCAAGGTTAAAAGAGAAAATAACTGGTCACATCAGCTGCCGAGACTACTCTAGTGCATATATTGTTGAAGGTCTAAGCTGTCTTCCCAAAAATCGCCCTTCATCTATACTAGGCATGCATCAATTTCAAATATTTTCCACTAAATATTATTTTTACAGTCAGGAGTTAACTCCATCCACCTTGCTTCATATTTTGCTATGGTGTTAAGGTTTGAGTAAGATTCTTGCCTCATATTTCCTTGAAAAGCAGGATGTGTTCAAAATAGAAACCATAATAAACCCTGTCTATATCCATCTTCAATTCAAGTTAAAGCACTTAATTATCTTTACCTCACAAAGTATATGCATTCTTACCTGAACAAGTTTGAACTTGCTGAAAGTAAGAGGATCTGTGCCGGCAAGCACTCTGCTGTTGGTTCTTCTGCGCCCCTTGCAAAGATGAATCTTGCCAAGCCTGCAGTTATTATCACAAGGCGCTTATCGTATTCACCATTGGCATACAGGAAAGTCAACAACCCCGAACCTCTATCTCATCTGGTCAAAGATTACTCCTCTTATACCCGAAGTTCTCTGCAGGAATCTGAATTTCTCCAATCCTTCTTAACCTTAACCCATAGATTGAGATTTACCTTCATTCCGAGAAGGTCAGATATCTGACGCCTTTGTATTTGTTCCTATTTTAGACAGCAATCTTCTTCCCAATGATGATGCCCTTATGAGAATCTTCGTAAAAATGGTTGCCTAATGTTCATTATATTCTTATGGCTGCCCGACTGAAGTATCCTTTTTCCTCTTATGTTTCAACCATAAATGGCTACCCATGTGGTACCCTCATCCTTCAGTCTCCTTAGAGTTCGTTTCTAATCAGCTCCGCTGTAATCTGCCTTCAGCCTGATCAGTAACCACATCTTTCATCATAATACATAGGTCCTTCAGGAAGTAACAATACAGTTTTAAGAAGGTCCTCTTATTCTCCCCGTAACCGCAGATACAGGTATGCAGGCCTTAAAGTCCACGATATGTCTTTGTATTTGGTCAATGACAGGGAGGAGTTCTCCTTCCACTGTGTCTATCTTGTTTACCATACATAACTGGTGTCTTGGTAGTCAATAAGCTTTGCTATATGTTGTTTCTCACTGATAAAGGTAGGTTCACCAAATCAAAGTACCACATCTACCTCTTGAAGAGTCCTTCCGCTACAGAGTCCATATATTCACCCAGCTTGTCTAAGCTCTTGTGGATACCCGCCGTGTGTCGTAAGGAAGAGCATCTGCCCCACCTCATCTGTGGTACACTGTTCGAACTTATTTCTTGTGGTTTGTTACTTTTGAAGAGGTAATTGCTACTTTCTGGCCTATAAGATTATTCATCAGAGTTGGATTTGCCTACATTTGCCTGCTCTATAAGGGTTACAAACCTGACTTAATTTTCCCATTCATTCTTGTTTATCATTATGACAAAAGACTTGATACTTCATCAAACTTATCAGAGTTTTCTCTTTATTTTTAGCCTCTGAGCCTATCACTACCATAATCTTCTTCATCAAGTAATAGCCTTGCTATATTTAAATATGTTCTTTTATATCAGAGGTGTCTCATCATTTCTTTTCTTGACTTCTATATCATCTTCTGCACACTGCCTCATATACATTAAATGATCTCCTCTCCAGTCTGCAAAAGGAGTCAGAGGTATGTCTGCATTCCACAGCTCCAATCATACTTGGTTACCTCTTTTCATCGGTGTTAAAATTTCACAAATCCGACAACGCTCATATACTTCATTTGTCTCCATAAGCTTAGGTCTCGTAGGAAGAGAAGGATGAATTCCATTTCTTGTCAAACTTTGTTGTACAGCTGTAAGCTCTGCCCCTTACTCCTGACATTTTACCCAAAGGTATTCATAGCTGTTAGCTATTACTTAAGACGCTTAGGACACCTTGTATAAGGAAGACCTTGTACACAAAGTTACCTGACCCGTTACATACTGTACCTGACCTTGAGGCAGTATGTTCTTTTCATGTATTATGTTTCTCTTCTATTTGGCCTTTAAATTCTTCCAATTTCATATGCCTTATATTATCGTGCAAAGGAGGTCATCTCCTGCCTTCTCACCTCTAGGAAGCTCTTTAACTATGTTATTAGCTTATCACAAGAAGCATCATAGTTTATCATTCACAGTAAGACTTAAGACGCCTTACAAAGTATTTTTTAATGAGAGAATTTTAGCTTAGTATAGAGCTTCCTTCTTTGCTTCAAAATTCCTCCGCTAATTCCTTTATAAACTTGTAGAAGCTAAGACCTGAAAGCCCTTCCATCTCTGCTAATAACCGAGAATATGACTTTCGCAAGCAGAGCAGATACTCCTGTTCCACTTGTCTCAAAGTCCATTTCCATACCTGATATATTTCCTTCTCTAGTATCTCGACTATTCTCTTTATCACTCAGTGAATCAAGCCTTGACTCATAGACATCTCAGGAATAAGATAGCTCTTCAGCCTGTGAAACAATAGATTTAAAGCTAACTGAATAGTTGGTAAGCACCTTGTTTCGATCAGCCCATTCAGATATACCTCGATATTGGTACATGAACACCGCCTGTACACATAAGGGCTCTCAGATACAAAGTTTGTTTGTTTCTTTTGTATCATTGTCCCAAAAAGGTCCAGTTCTTGCGCCACTGTAGAATCATCAACCCACACGTTGATGTCAAACACTATACAGAATACTGTTCTAGATGCACTTCCTGTTAGATTAACGGGTCAGCTTTTATTTATCCTTTTTCTATGTTCTAAGAGGCTTTATCCAGGAGATGTCACTTCTTCAAGACAGTTTCTACACATCCTCTGGAGACGATGGCCTTCCTAAAGGTCTTAGTTTCTCACTGCTCTTTTGTTATACTTATATCGTTCACTTAGGCTTTCTTTTGTACTTAGCGAGTTTTAACTCTTCCTCTATCTGCTCAGCTATTCTTCTCAGGAACGAGAGTGAATATGTTTCTATGTTCACTTTTCAAGACAGTATTTTCTAACCAGTCTTCAAAAGTAGCCTGGTACCCATCTTGCTTCTCAAGTAGTCGTTCTTGCCCAACGCCAGCTCAAATATGGCGTTATCATCACAGTCAGCTTGTATACATATTGATGCCAAGGATGAGGCCTGCAGGATACCTTCCTGAATCCTGTTCACGGTACTAAATCTGTGAATAGTTGATAGCTGAAGTGCTCTTTTCATCTATTCCTTCATTTCACAATCTTCTAAGCTCAGTCTCTCATTATCCTTACAAATTCGTCCTTATCTCCAGTTCCTATCGCATGAATAGAAAATGTAGGCTGAAGCACATGGTTTGAAAAGACCTGTGTACTTTGGGTTTAAGGTTCTGCCCCTATGAGAGCTCAGGTGCCCCGTGCATCCATAAGCACAAATCTCAGTAGCTGTAAGGCAACCCATAGCATGCATTGTAACCACACCTGTAATTACATTGTAGGAAAGGAAGGTCTTTCATATCCCTGCTTTCGCGCAGAATAGCTATCGGACAAATCACCGCCCACAGGCTTTTGGAGAGGGAGCATTGGGACCTGATCAATCTTACTGTGTTCCTGCACTCCTGACAAGGACCTGCCTCTTCAATGTCAAAATTTCCGTAAGATGATGCGAATTTGACGGATGATAAAAAACGTTTGTGAAATGCCAGTTCTCAGGTGTTTAGGGATAATCCCTAGATCTCCACCTTGACCTAATCACAGGAACTCAGGATAGCATTCTTACACGCAAGTCCTCAACCTCGTCAGAGATGAGCACCTTCATCTCATTATAAACCACACTGTTGATTATGAGTTCCGCCTCCTCGTCAAGTCACACAGCCTCCTGCTCAACATATTATATATATAGACTGACAAAATACTGCATCCAGTACACCTAAGGTTCTTAAAGTCGATGCAGCCTGTCATAGGACAAATCGTCTTATCCGGATAGGTCATTGCATTTAGGAAGGTATTAAGCGAGCCTCGCCATCCTAATAAAAGGATCTTTGATGGATACTTTTGGAGCCACAGAGCATGGGCATGCTCTACTATATGGGCTACTCCTGTAATCCCCTCAGGTGGAGTTCTAAAGCTCATAAAAATACCTTATTCTCATCCTGTTTTGAAATAAGTGCAAGTCTCGCCTGCCTTTTTATGCTTACATATTCCAAGAGCCTTGATATCCTAAGCTCCTTAGTTGATATAAGCTCACTGCTCAGAACAACGATTTCATTCATGCTTTTAATACTTCTACTCATCTATACATCCTTTCTGTCATCTCTTTACTCTTTTTAAAAAATATGTTAAAATCATTTAGTAATAATATCTAGTTTACCATAATTATGTTTTGCAAGGAGAAGTATAGGATGAAAACCTTTTTTAAGCCGATAATTTCGATTTTTGTATTTCACTGCTTATGATGCTAGTATTCATATAGCCTTGCCACGACAGCAGTGTTGTACTTAGACCTCTTGTATTACAAGATGATTGGAGATTTTGTTGCGGTAAATTGAACCTAACTTATACTGAAATAAAGGAAAACGTTGATGCCCCTCATATAGACTACAACTCATTCTTAGGCTCCAGACAAGTTAAGCTTCCCACATTTACCTTTCATCAGAAAAATGCCCTTACCCATTTTGAAGAGGTAATATCTTCCTTCCTTCAGGAAGTGGTGTACTGGTTATAGAATAATTCACTTTTAGTGCTTATACCACTTCACAAAAAGCTCATAAATCCTATGAATAAGAGTTATTGCGGAATCTTTACCATATTCTTCCATCTGCAATCGCTCTGTTTATATACGCTAAACTTTAACAAGGTTGGTATTTATTACCTTTCATAAGATCGCTTTAACAATGACTCTCCATGGATTACTTTGACTCACAGATCCAATTATCTTATTTTCTTTACTGAAAAGCTTTTTATGCTTTCCGCCGTCTGTATAGTAGGTCTGTATTCCTATCAGGACTAATTGTGCTTATAACATACTTTTAAGAAACCTGCAAAAGTAAAATAATCATTAGAGCTTATACTTTTCTCCGCAAGCACCGATTTTTCGCCAAATGGCTTATTGAAAGAATCAGTGTAGGTAGACACTATTTTATCTACTCGATTCTCCTCTGACCACCACCGTGCGTACCAAGTTCGCACATCTACAGGTTCTTTAGCTTTTCACATATTTTCATATAGTACTCTGTGAATAATGGCTAGCCGAGTTCACGGAGTTTGTCATTGTTAAACGTGCAGTCTGTAATGATGAAAGTATCCACCACAATACCAGTTTTCATTTCTGCATATTTGAAAAGCATATCCACGCTTTTCTCTTCATCTCCACCTAACTTTTTAGTTCTTTGAATTTAGTCTTCGCTTTCTTCCATTGCTTTCCAGTAGACTGTCTCATTTCATGTCCTCAGCCATTCGTCAGTTCTATGAAGGATACTCTTTATAATCTGCAAGCCTGCAAAGCACTGACAAATCCACGCATATAAAGGGTAAGCTCTATTGCCCTGTAGTGAATTGATCTCATCCGCTACTTTCTTTTGTCAGTTCCTTTATTCTGTCTTCATCTCTAGCTACTGACTCTGTAGTATCCAGTCTGCATTCTTGTACCTATAAAAGCTAGCACTAGTATTTGACCTATGTTGATATGTCTCCACGCAGGTGCTTCCTCCTAGGTTTACCTTTACGAAACAGCTTCATCTTCTATATATGGCGTGATATTTGCGTGGTTCCTCCTGCACTCTTTCTGCTTTCTCATGCCATCATGGCAGTCATCTGCACATCTGACAGTATCTGTGCCCTCTCTGCAACCAATTCCCTTTATCTAGCTCACATTATGTCATTGCGTTGCTGTCACGTGGCTACAGGGACCACACCTTGCGTGGTACTCCTGTACCTTGGTCCTTTTCAAATACTCCTCTGCAGTATCATTCCTGCATTTTGAGATAACACGGTGAATAAGAGAGCATAACCTTCCGTCTCTGATGCTCGTGATAGTACTGTCAAGCTTACTTTTGGCATGCTGTGTCGTTGAACGTCTCTAAATCCACATCTACCACATACAGTACATTCATCATCTACGTCATGTCACGACAATTCTTTAGGTGCACCGTGTGCCTTCTCGTTTGGACGAAACTCGCATGTCTTCTTGGAAACTGTTTCTGTAAACTAGGGAGTTAGCACCAAAGGATTGCCTCGCAGGCAAAACCTCCTGGTCACCAACTGGCACTCCCAGCTTCTAAACTCACCCTTTTGTTTCTTTCGGTATTATCGCTTCGGACAGATTGGGTTTGAGGCTTCCTCCATCAACCGTCATTAAGTCGCTTTCTCATTGTTTCTTGAGAAACGCCGTGAAGTTCACTACGTTCATCCCATCTACCTGCCTGCGTTCCTTGGTCTGGATTTTACCTGTACGTCTTTGTCAAGGCCATCTGCCTTATGACACTCTTCCATCAGTTTGTCCGTCTGAAATCTGTGATGGTGGCGTCTTCGGTAATCCTGATGGCCTGGCTACTCTACATTCTCCTTCTGTTCCTGCAGGATGCATTTGCAGATAGTCCTCTCTATATGAAGCGCTGGTCTGTCCTTAACTCACCAGTTGAATCATATCTATCTACTAACACCTCTCTAAAAGCTCAGTCCTTCCCGCTATGTTTGTAAACCCTTAATGGTGGCTCAGGACTTTTGCTGACTTCTTGCCATTCGTTGTTACTTATGGCTTCTTACTCTGTTTCGACCACTGGTAAGATCTCCTCGGTACCACACGTTTCTTTTTCTCCACCTATCTGCCACTATTTACCATAGCTAATTCCTGAGTAGTTATTGGACTTCAGTTTATGTATGACCTTATCCTTAGCCATAGCCTAATGTGATTTTCTATTCGTCAGACCGAGATTTGCCATCCGACTTCCTTCAGATTCCACCTCACGATGGACAATTCCCTTGTCTCGGCTCATATCCTTCCCACTACTAGGGCGGATTAGGACTTTCACCCTTTTAGAAAACGTGAGTGCCCTAAAGGTGACACTGTAAAATCCCCACTGATTACAGTGATTTAAACACTCTGTATCACATACATTATTCTTCTTTACATTTTAGCACGAATGGCCCTGGCCATTTCCTTCATTCTGTCTGTAGCATTTCTTGAAAGAATGACTGTCTCAACATATCTTAATGCATCATGGTTTTTACCCAGTTTTCTGCCTGTCTCTGCCATAATAATGCAGAGGGTATTCTCATCCATACCGCAGATAGGAATTTCTCATTCATATAGGCTTCGAAAAACCGTCATAAGCATAGGTAATTCATCTCAGTCTTGTCAAGCTCATCATACTTTTCTTTATAATCAACCCGACTCCTTATCCAGTGCCTCTTTCATTCTCCCTGGTACGTGGCGTTTAAGGCAGATATAGCCTTGTCACTGGTTTTTGCACATTTGATAATTGTTGAAAGCAGGGCAAGCTTGTTCTTTCTATAGCCTCTTCATAGGTATATATGGTTTTGTCTCATCCATACCCTTGAATTTGGCAGTAATTTTTCTCTCTAATATCCTTTTGCATGTCTATCACTAATTGCATCAAAGTTCTTAATAAGTCCCGCATATCCGCACTTTGTAGCAGATTATTGCATCATACTTAGTTGCATCCACATATTTATATATAGGGCGTAAATCATCCTCAAGCCCAACTAAAGTGTTCCTACCGACCCTAACAGCCTTTGCCTTGAACTTTGTAGCACAGCAGGGACAAGTATATGTTTTATCAAAGAGAATCGATTCTTCTGATACTTCCAAAGTTATACCTCCTATGTCCACCTCTTTTGGCCTTACCAATATATCAGTTAAGCCTTATTAGGATTATAAGAGCTCTTAAGTGATACTATTCTGTTAAATACAGGCATTTCCGGCTTTGAATCCTTAGAATCAAGACAGAAAAATCCATTTCTTACAAACTGGTACTGTTCTACTTCAGTAGTACCTTTAAGACTCTCTTCAACAAATGCATTTTTAATAACTGTTAATGAATTAGGGTTTAAGTTGAGCTCACCATCTTCATTGTAAACTCCCTTTTCCTCATCCACTATGTTTTCATACAATCTCACTTCACAAGGCACAGCATGGGAAGCACTTATCCAGTGAATCGTACCCTTTACCTTCCTAACCTCTGTTCCACTTCCGCTCTTGGTCGCAGGATCGTAGGTACATCTTATCTCTGTAACCTTTCCGTTTTCATCCACATCATAGCCTGTACAGGTAACATAGTAAGCATTCATAAGCCTTACTCATTTGCCAGGGAAAGAGTCTGAAATACTTTTTGGAGGATCTATCATGAAAGTCCTCACGCTCTATGTAGAGTTCCTTTGTAAATGCCAGCTTTCTGCTGCCAAGAGCCTCTATTTTCAAGGTTATGAGGAGCATCCAGCCACTCTGTCTCGCCCTCAGGGAAATTAGTTATTACCAGCTTCACCGGATCAAGAACAGCCATAACACGCTTCTTTTCCAGCTTAAGAGTCTCTCTTATACAATACTCAAGCATAGCATAGTCAGAAGATGCATTGCTCTTGGTCACACCTGAAAGCTCCATAAACAGCTTAATTGATTCCGGAGTGTAGCCTCTTCTCCTAAGTGCGCTTATAGTAACAAGTCTTGGATCATCCCAACCATCAACTATTCCATTGTCTACAAGCTTCTTTATATATCTCTTTCCCGTTACCACATTGGTAAGGTAAAGCTTTGCAAACTCTATCTGCTTAGGTGGATTCTCATATTCAAGCTCTCTTACCACCCAGTCGTACAAAGGCCTATGGTCTTCAAATTCAAGGGTACAGATGGAATGTGTAATTCCCTCACTGCATCTTCGATTAGTGTGCAAAGTCATACATAGGATAAATGCACCAGTTATCACCTAGTATGATGTGTCATCCTCGCAATCCTGTAAATGACAGGATCTCTCATGTTCATATTGGGAGAGCCTGATGTTCATCTTTGCTCTAGAACCTTGCTTTCCATCAGGAATTCACCGTTTTTTTCATTCTCTCAAAACAAGTCAAGATTCTCTTCTATGCTTCTCTCTCTATATGGTGAGTTCTTTCCAGGCTCTGTAAGGGTTCCTCTGTATTCTCTGATTTCATCCGCAGACAAATCGCATACAAAGGCCTTACCCTTCTTTATAAGCTTAATCGCAGCCTCATACATCTTTTCAAAGTAATTTGACGCAAAATAACATCTGTCACCAAAGTCTGCACCAAGCCACTCTACATCAGCCTTTATAGACTCAACAAACTCAGTCTTTTCCTTGGTAGGATTGGTATCATCAAATCTAAGATTGAACTGTCCGCCATACTCCTTAGCAAGTACCATAGTTAAGAAGTATTGACTTAGCTATGTCCTATATGTAAATATCCGTTAGGTTCAGGAGGAAAACGGGTTATTACCTTCTTAGTCCTGCCCTCAACTATGTCCTTATCAATAATATCCTCAATAAAATTCTTTGATACTCTCTCGTATTCTCTTCCATAAAAAGCCTCCATTCAATATACATATCCTAACTATACTACCATAAAAATGGGTTTACCGCAATAATTCTGTGCTTTTTCATAAAAATTACACAGGATACTGTCATTTTAACTTTTCTTCTACAGAGAAGCTACGTTTTTGGAATTTTAATTACTATTTTGGAATAATTTTTCTGTTAAAAGAAAAATCTTCAGAACATACACTTGCGGTTCCCCGTTGTGCTATTCTGAAGATTATAAAAATGCTTAAACTTAGCAGTAATGCTGTATTATGTCTTAGTAATTGTAATAATAAGTATCGTCAATCTTTACACCGTCAGACTTCCAGTTCTCAATACCCTTTATAGTGAAGTCTAAAGAAATGATATCTCCTGTCAGTGGCAGTCTTACCAGCCAGTGCATCCTTAACCACTTTTGATGCAGGCTTTCTCATAGCTGCTCTCCAGCCTGTATTCTTTTCCATAGTTCTTCATAGCCTGGTCTAGCTTTTCCACCTGGAGCACAGAGTGCGAACTGGTAGCGTCCTGCATACTTCTGGTAGATTGCACCCTTGATTGTATTTGGAAACCTCTTGTTAAAATACTTGTTTATGACAGCATTTGCTGTAGCAAGCTTTACCCTTGTAGGACTGGTTGCCCGCCTCAAGGAAGGTAACACAAACAAGAATCTTAAACTCTTCGTCTGTATACTTGATTACATCCTTAGACTGTTTCGTGGCCTTTTCAGCTTTCTCAGTCTTCTCCGTCTTTTCAAGCTTATTTACAGTCTTATTAGAGCTATTCTTTGTAGTCTTTTTCTTTGACTGAGGCTTTATCATCAGCGCTTCCAAGAGGAGTCTCATCTTCTCTGCTTCGATTTCCTCTTCAGCCTCTTCTACCTCTACTTCTTCAAGCTTATTCTCAGGCAGTTTTTCTACCTTTTTCACTCTTTACTTCGTCCACTACAGCTTCAATAGCAGAGTCTGTTGCTACTATTTCTTCTGCCTTTACGGACTTAACTCCACTACCAATCATCATTCCTGCAAGCAGGATACATCCAAATGTTATTATCTTGGTTCTCATTGTCCCCCCTAGGTGTTTTAATAATTTCGTAACATTTCTGTAATTATTATATATTATTTTACAGAAATTGGCAAGTGGGGGTATGTCATTGTGAGGAAATCAGCTGTAGTTAGCGTATACCATACTCCTTATACAGCCCATATCTTATCTCTTCATTCTCTACTACATCCTTGATTTTGTCATTTTTACCTTCGCTCATTAAGAGGCTGATTAGTCTGGCAAGGCAGTTCTCTCCTCTTGCTTCTCCTCTTGCTTCTGCCCTCTCAAACATTGGTTCAAAAATTTCTCCATGTTCTTTCCTCCTTCTTCACATTCTACCTCGAAAGGCAGCTCCTCACCCGTTAACCTTAGGATGAGTTCACTTACTTCCTCAGGGTGGTTTAAGCTCATATGGTCTGCCTTATGTTTGCTTCCTTTACACTATGTAATCCGCTATTAGCTTAAAAATCCTTTCTTAAACTTATTTATATCATCTTCACTTAGCTTTTTCAAGTCTATCAGATTGATACTGTAATCGCTTACATAGTGTTTTGGAGTTCAGAATCAAGGTTAAAGCCTTTTGTGCGGGGTTGTCTCGTGTCTCCATTCTTCTTCGCCATAGTAGATAACAAAAGTTATTACAGGGGAATATGTCCTGAAATTCCCCATCAATACCAGCATTTTTCTTTCGCTTTCCTAGCTTTCCTCTTCTCACAAGTTGGGTTTCTATAGAGCCCCATCGTACGAAAAGCACTCTAAATACCATGTTTTTTATCAGGTATATCCTGATTTTTCAATGCCTATTAGTGATATAACCACATTTTTCTTTCTTCCATAGCTTTTACGACATCTCTGTCCTGAAACCTATGTTTACTGTCGTCACTCCTTATAGTGGCTCCAGCCGGAAAGATCAACAAGTTCATCTTCTTTAACTATATCCTTTCCCCATCAAACATAATTCCATTCACAAAGTCTGCAAATACGTCATTAAACATAAGGAGTTTTTCTCTAAAATATCCTTCTCTCCCAATTGTCCCCCTTTCTAAAAACAACAGAAAATTAAAGTCAAATCTTTGGATTTAACAGCCTGAATATTTCTTTTTGAATTAATAAATACATCTTAGATTGGCGCCAAGTAAAAATCTACAAGAACTATTATATATTATTTTTCTCGGATTTGTAATCAGCTAAAATGCACAAAATTTTTGAATTTAAATATACAAAAATGCAAAAATTAAAAAGACCTTCTATATTAATAAAACAAAATGAGCATTTTTACAGGCAGGAAACTAGTCTCCCTTTAATAATGGTTATATGATAGCATTTGTATTCAAAAATCATGACATTTTCCGCACATTTTTAGTCGACATTAATTTCGGAAAATGTCTATAGTATTATACTACGCAAGATACTTTAATATATAGTAAATTAAACTTAACAAACAGAGAAAAAGGAGATTACTAATATGAATACCAATTACTTTTAAAAAGGGCATTGTATATTTTTCTATTCATTACTACCCTTTCATTAGGTACATTACTTTTTGCCAAAAGCAGGCAAATATCAAGACTACACAGAATCAAATCTGTGAAAACATGTTTTAAACAAGATAGAATTGATGTAAGATGTGCCAGAAGCTAATACCATTTCATACCCCTCATCATATCGTAGAAATTTCTAATCATTTCACTATCATGTCTTTGATATAGTTCGGAGATATAGAACAGTAGCTTGCAAATTTCCATTGCCTGTTCTATATTTCCTGCATTCTCAGCTGACTCGACTGAGTAAGCAAGTAAGTTCATCATCAAAATACTGTCTTCAGCCAGAGCTTTATTAATAATAACTTCACACATATTGCTACATTCAAGGTAATTTCTATTATTCATATATAAAAAGGCGAGATTCTTTTTCTGATACTGAAGTATAACGCCAATCTTGCATCTTCTTTTTCTTTTCGTTATCTAACATACTTTCAGTTAGACTAATTCCAGCCACTGCATCCTCTTCACCTTTTATTTATGGCTATGTAATTCATCACATCAATTTCCATCCTTGAATAAAACAATCCGTCTCCAAATTCACTACCATTTTTAGGCAGCAACGCTTCAAGCTCTTCAACTGTTACTTCATTTTCAGCCTTTGTAAGCAACTCATAAAGACCAATGGCAAGTTTATTCCTATGGCTTTTGGTACCTATTTTCCCTTCCAATTCTTTAATTCTAACATTAAAAGCATCTATCTCCTGAGTTGCACCTAGGCGTCTACATTCTGTGGCAAGCAGTAAGCTTTCATAATCATCTACATCTATTTCTGCCCGTATTAAGAACCACTCCATACCCAGTCTTTCAGCTAATTTTTTTCCAGTTTCTTTCTTTTAGGATATTTGATTCCCCTTTCATACCTTGAATACGACTCAAAAGCACATATATCATCACTTACCTCTTCCATAGTAAGTCCCATCTTTTGCCTATATGCCTTTAAGTTATCACTTAGCAGCATAGACAGAGGATAAGATTCTCTAAACACTTCTATTCTGAAGTCTTCTGAAAAACCATATTTATTCAATATGCTTACAAGTGCCTCCCTATGCTTAGCGTATACAGTCCTCGCATGCAAGGTCTTTACATCTTTACTCAAAAGCCTAAGTACCTCAGGCAATCCCACCCAGCAATAGTACTTGGTTAGGACTTTCAGGCTTTCTTCTTCTAATTCAATCCTCTTCTGTGATATAACTGCTCCGTCATTCAGCAACATTGTCAGTGCAAGCCGAGGCAGTGTTTTATATATAATGAATTTATCTGTCACATTTACTCTGTAATAGTTATAGACATCATATAAAATATCCGTGATATCAGCATTTTTATCAGGATTCATCTCATAGTTGAGGTCATATAGATTGATAAACAGATTCCATTCAAATACACTAAGTCTCTTCTTTTCTTCTACTATAGCCTCCACATCCTTTACAGTATGGTTTAGAGCTTTCAAAAATCAGGCTATATGCCTTATTATTATCTTTTTCAACATACCTCGCTATGATATATTCAATATAATCCCTGTAAGCAAAGCTGGATATCCTCATCTTCAAGCACCAACTCATCAAACCGCTTACTCTCACCCGACAAGTCCTTCCCAGTCTCTTTTTCGACAAGCTTCATACAGTTTTCATACCATTGATAAAACTGCATACATAGTCAGGTATCATTACTTCAAATCTTTCATTTGACACACCCATTCTTTCTAATAAAAAGAACAACCTGGTAAGGCTAATCTCATTTTTCTCCACTTTCATACCTGTCGTATGTACTTCTGCAACATAAGCCTTTCATCGTATTTCTTTTGCAGACATTCCAAGGGCTTCCTTATATTCTTAAGTATATAGCTTGGATTATCCGTATATTGGCATTTACTATTGTTCATCTTTACTCTCAATGTATCTCTTACTTATCTAACAAATTCAATCCTTTTTAGTATACATCGGATATATCTTATTTTAAAAGTAATAGTAATTCCTCTAAATGATGATAGAAAAGTCATATACCAAGCTTTCTCAGTATATGACTTTTAGACAGATATTTAGTTAATTCTTAGATTTATAGTTGAATTGTTCCATTTAATATCATTACTCCCAAAAATATTATTAGCTATAGCCAAGATTAGACCTATCACGCTCAAAAACAAGTGACAATTTTGTGTTATAATCATTTCTTTTAATATTGAGAATATTATCCAACTACTGCCATATATATCTCCTACAAGCGCAATTAATAACGCACTTATAATTGATAATATACTTATGATAAGAGCAGGTTTATATTTGCTTTTTATCCTTTAACATACTTACTTCAATACTGTATTATCCATATTTTTCCTTTCTAAATTTGTACTCATTATATTATATGTTTGTTATAGTTACAATCAAAGAACCCAACAACTTTCTATGTAATTCTCTCCTAATACTTGATCAAGTACCCTATATCTTCACCACTAAGCAGAAGTAAACACTCATGACATTTTTACGAGAATTATTCGCAGATTTTTCCTTAAAATGTCATGTCTTTATAAAAAGTCTAAAAACGACATATACTTTTGACTTCAACATCACAATATTAATAATTTGACATAAAAGAAATGTCATATACATACCTTCACCGTATATGACTTAATCATTCTGTTTCTTGAGTTTATTGTGCGTTCCAAAAAGTCATCCCATATATCTTTACTAGGTCTGGTTCCTCCACCAATGGCACCTATCAGCAACAGCCCTATATATAGAATAAAGGCTATAATATACTTACAATATATTTTTATGGTATTCATCAATTCCATTGTCTCCATATTTTTCCCCTTAAAACTGTCAATTACAGGCAGGAACACTAGTCTTCCTTTTCACGGCAGATAAAAATAGTAAACTCGCATTTTATAGCCCAGCAAACAGCTTTTTTAATGCTGCGTAAAGTGTCGCAGGAATATCTGTATTATGAATAGAAACTAAAATTATCATAATTGCAACTAGCGATATTATAGATGATTATTTTTGTCGTTTTTATTAAACCTGTTAACATAGTTGTCCTCCAAAAATTTTTCTGTTTTCTATACGATGGCATTTAAAATAACCACAAATACAAGTACAAAAACACCTGATGATATAGTTTATCTACCATAATATTCTACTCACGCATCATTCTTGCTACTGCGCTTTTTTTCTTAATCTCTTCTCTTATCACCATCACACCGCTTATAATTGATATCGCAGCCAATGCAAATCCTATGTAATTAGCCACATCATTCTTCACCTGTAGAAATACACCGGAAAGTGAAGAAATACAAATGCAAAAGATAGACTTATTCATACAAAAACCTCCAATTAAAATATAATTATATGCTTACAACATTATACCACACTTCTATCGGCTTTTATATATATGTAGTACCTTTTAACCATTGACACTGTCTCGACCGCAAGCAGTAAAACATTGATTCCAAGGCAGGTATTTGGTTTTTGTTTATTGATTCTATCATATCACCCTCCCATTTACACTTTTTATCCGCGATTGAATATTACTTAAATATGGTTATATGATAGCATTTATATTCAAAAAGCCCATGACATTTTCCGCACATTTTTTAGTTGCATTAATTTCGGAAAATGTCATATAACATCATTCATATAATTTATTTAACAAAGTTAATTCACTTTCACGCCCCTATAAACATTGCCGCTCTCCTTGTCTGTTTTTAGGCTTAGTTTAGCATCAAATGTAAAAATAGTCAAACATGAGTTTAGTTTATCATGTTTGACTATTTATGGTTGTAGTTTTTTTCAACTTAAATGTAATATGGTTTCACACTTACCTTGGAAATCCAGCTATTTTTAACATCCACTTTGTCTTTACAGGATAATTTGTTACAGTCTAAGTATATCGCGCTATAGTATAGTCAATATAGTCATTAAAATAGTTTTTCATGATGCCACTTTAACACTAGAAATATCCCTTACTTTTTTACATCCCATAAGACATTCTTTTAACTGCCTGCTGTTAGCAGTATCATAAAAATGTAAAAGTGCCTGTATACCGTCTTCCTTGTAAGCTAATCTTTATGCACTTTCAATTCTCTAAATACATCTAACAAGTACTTAGCCACAGGCTCCTCAGCCTCTATAGTTAGATGTGATTCCATCCTTTTCAAGTGGCAAGTCAAGGCTGCCTACATCAGCAAAATGTACTCCCTCTTCCTCCGCCACCCTATGAAGAGCCTTAGATAAGCCTCCATCCAAGGTACTAAACTTTTCATAGTACCTGTCACCTGTAAAGTCAAGTTTAGGAGGGGCGATAAGCAGGACATCTGTCTTTCTACTGCTGTAGGCTTCATTTACAAATAACCTGTCTATCAGAGCCTTCATTTTCCCTGCCACCCTATCTGCATCAGGCTTGCTATAACTTAGATAATCATTGGTTCCAAGCATAATAGCTCAAAGGTCAATCACCCCCGCCTTCTCTATAACCTCTTCAAATTCTTCAAGTTCAAAGTCCATAGATGGGTATACATCTGCCCACCTTAGCTTCTATGATGAATTCCCATTCACCCTTTAATTCATCGGCTAAGATTCCTGTAAACCTCTGATTCTCAGGATATCTTGCCCCACTATGTCCGCCCCTTACATCTACTCCCATAGGTATTGGAATCGCCATAAAATAAACACTTCTTCATACTTCTCCTCCGTTTGCCTAGCTTACTATACAAGCTCTCGTTTATTTAATCACTTACCTGCTGTACTCTTAGCCTAATTTATCCATTGAAAAATAGCCACATTCCAAGTGTAACACCTGTATGTGGCTTAAGCAAGCAGCTATATTTAATTAAATTTCCTTGATACTAATCTTGTACAGCTTAGCTATTACTCCCATAAGGTCTTTACAGCCGTCTGAAAGCCTGTTCTTCTTCTCTGTTACCAGATAAAGCTTTCTGTAACCGCCCTCCTTACTTATCTTGAATTCAAGGAGTTCTCCTCTTTCTAGCTCTCCCGATACTGCAAGCCTTGACATCATGGCTATTCCAAGACCGTTGATAACAGAATTGATTACAGTCACTGTCTTGCCAAAGGTTGCACTTACCTTTAATTCATCCTGAGATATGCCCTGGCTTTCAAGAAGCTTGATAGCCTCCTTTTCTTGTACCTGAGCCACTTTCTCTCATAATGAAATCTTCATTTTTTATCCAGTTAAGATTAGTCTCACTCTCCTTTATCTTCCTGTATTTTTCAGAATTCTCAGTTACGAGGATGAGCTCGTCATCATAAAACGGAATAAAGTTACACTTGTTGCTGTTGATTTCAGTACCAGCTATGCCTATGTCTGCCATATGTGGTTGGTAATGTCCTCTACCACCCCTGCACTGTCAGTTTCCCTTACCCTAAAGTCCACATCAGGGAATTTCTTCTTAAATGCTGAAAGAATCTCAGGTACAAGGAACTGTCCCGGTATAGAAGAGGTAGATATAACCACCTGTCTTACCTTGCTGTCTTCATCCATTGAAAATGAATTCTGTATCTTGTCAGCAAGCTCAAGTATCTCTTTGGCATAGAGGTAGATTCTGTCTCCTCATCTGATAACTGAACCTCTTTGGTTGTCCTGTCAAACAGCCTGACTCCCAGCTCTTCTTCTAAGTTGTTGATATAGGCACTTACCGTAGGCTGGGTAATGAACAGCTCCTTTGCAGCAAGTGTAAAGCTTCTATTATTGGCAATCTTTACGAATGCTTCCCAATTGTTTTTAATGTCATTAGTACGCCACCCTTTCCGTCTCGCGCCAACCTTCTTTGTTACCTTTAATTACGTCCATATATTCTATTATTGGCTTAGCACATTTTTCACTTGTTTCAAACATTTCCCTTACTTCGAAATAGTAATAATTTCATTTGTCTTAAAATGTTCCCTTACCTTTTGCTCGGCTACATCCATAAAAGTGCTTCATTGTGTACATTTCAAGCTCGATGCCGACCCTTTACAGCCCTTTTTCCTCGTCCATCATCACTCTAAGTACATCCATCACCACTTCATCACTATACTTTTTCTTGTCGATTTCTGAAAAATCTAGAAAGCATAGCCAGCAGTCTCAAAAGTATCCGTAAGCAGCTTTTTCTATAGAAAGGTAGGTTTCATCCTATTTATCTCATAACCCAGCAGGCATACATACTCATTTCTTACTTCTATGAGGGTTTCTCGGAAACGAGCTTATTGATACATTCTTCAAATACATTTTAATTTTACCTTTTTCATATAGGATGAATGTATCTCTGCCTTCTTTATTCCTGCCCTGTGATGATATTTTTCATAGAATTTCTTCAAATCCTGACAATTTCCTGAGACAGAATAAATGCATTGTCCCTGTGCCAGAAGAAAATATCCTTGTTCTAGGAAATTCATAAATAATGCCATCAGCAATAAGCTCATCCAGATAAGGGCGTAGCTCTTCTGCAGAATGCGACATATTTTTGGCAAGGTCTTTAAGAGTAATCAAATCCTCAGTCTCAGCCCTTATATTAAGCTCACAGACATCTGCAAGAGACCTGACTCTTCTTAAGCAGTTCTTCTATGGCATCCCTCATTAAAACGCTTTTTTCTTTCTTGGATTTGGCTCTAGGACTATACCTCCACCGATAGTCTCAAGTGGGCTGTAGAAGCGGACTATGAACCTGTCGCCTCTTTTGGTTGCAAGCTCCTCTTCAAGTAGAAGCTGCGCAAGCCCTGTCTCTCCCGGAACAAGCTCATCCTTGTCAAGAAGAATAGCCCTGCAGAGGATTTCACTGGTTCCCGTAAAAAGGTGGAGTCTGTCTCTATTTTTAATATTTCTGTTGAATCCTTTAGTACTGTAAGCTTCACATCCATAAGGCGTGAATTCTCCATACTTCCCACAGGCGCAATGACACAGCCCCTGTGAAGTTCGTCCTTATGTATATTAGATATGTTAAGAGCCACCCTCTGTCCGGCTTCGCACTTATCCTGATTAGTCTCGTGTACTTGGATATTCCTTATCTTGCACTCTTTTCCTATAGGAAATACCTCAAGGGTGTTATTTTTACTTATGGAGCCTGAAAGCAGGGTTCCGGTAACGACAGTTCCAAATCCCGGCATAGAAAATACACGGTCAACAGGAAGACGAGGTATGCTGTTTACATCCTTTTCCTTAACGTCATCCTTGACCATATGGAGTATTAGTTCTTTAAGTTCTTCTATACCATCTCCCGTCATGGCAGATACCCTAGCCACAGGAGCACCTTCCATTATCGTTCCCTTTAGCTCTTCTTTGACATCTTCCTCCATCATGCTAAGCCACTCTTCATCCACGATGTCGCACTTATTAAGCACCAGAATTGTCTTCTCTATGCCAAGAAGCCCAAGTATATCAAGATGTTCCTTAGTCTGAGGCATGATTCCCTCATCTGCCGCCACTACCATGAGAACAAGGTCCATGCCGACCACTCCGGCGACCATATTTATTTATAAATTTCTCATCCTCGGCACATCTATGATGCCACATCTGGTATGGTCTTTAAGGTCAAACCAGGTAAAACCAAGCTCAATCGTAATACCACGCTTTTGTTCTTCCTTAAGCCTGTCGGTATTACGCCCTGTAAGGGCATGTATGAGGGTGGTCTTGCCATGGTCTATATGTCCTGCAGTTCCTATAATAATATGTTTCATTAAAGCACACCTCCAAACAGGCTGCCTATAGTCTCAAAGTCTTCATCAAGCAGGGTGCGGACATCCATCCAAATGGCATCCTCTGCTGTCCTTGCAACTATTGCTGGTCTGGAGTGGTGCATAATCTCCTCAAGGGAAGTTACGCTTATATTTTTTGGCTTAATAACTACAGACACACTTTTGATTCTTTCAAGAGGCAGGGAGCCTCCTCCCACCTGTGATTCACAGTCTTCTATAGTTATCTCTGCATGTTTACACTTATCGCTAAGAATATCCGCAAGCCTTCCTGCTCTTTCCTTAACTGAGTCATAGGTCTCGCTAATCATCTTAAGAACAGGTATCTCAGATATAGCTTTTTCTTCATTTAAGTATGAAAGTAATACAAGTTCAAGTGCGGTAACAGTGAATTTATCAACTCTAAGTGCTCTGGTCAGCTGATTCTTCTTCATCATGTTGATATATTTCTTCTTACCGATAATGATGCCCGCCTGTGGTCCTCCAAGAAGCTTGTCTCCACTAAAGCAGACTACATCCACTCCTGCTTCTATTGCTTCCTGTACTGTAGGCTCGTGTGTAAGACCAAACTTAGCAAGGTCAATAAGCACACCGCTTCCAAGGTCCTCAATAATAGGAAGTCCTTTATCTTCAGCAAGAGGCTTAAGCTCACTTGCCGTAACACTCTGGGTAAAGCCTACTATACTGTAGTTACTGGTATGTACCTTTAAGAAAGCCTTAGTATTCTCAGTGACAGCCTCTTCATAGTCAGAAAGATGTGTCTTGTTGGTAGTACCTATTTCTACAAGCTTCGCACCGCTTTGCTCCATAACATCAGGTATTCTAAACTTACCGCCTATCTCTATGAGCTCGCCACGGGATACAACTACTTCTCCGCCTTTTGCCATAGTGCTTAGGATGAGCATAACTGCAGCTGCATTGTTGTTAACCACCATGGCAGCCTCGGCTCCTGTTATTCTACATAAGAGTTTTTCAAAATGCGAATAACGCTCTCCCCTCTTGCCTAATTCAAGATTGTACTCAAGGTTTGAATAACCACAGACTATGTCCTTTAGCAGTTCTGCCTGAGTCCTTGTAATAGGCACGGCCCTAGGTTGGTATGCAATATAGTTCCTGTACCGTTGATTACTTTTTCTTACTTTTGGTTTAAAAAGATTCTTTACTTCATTTACGATTGTGTCCGTAAGATTGTCTATCTTAGATTTAAGCCCTGTTTCAGTCTCTGCTTCTGCTATCAAGAGGCGGAGTCTGTCTGTCTCCTCCCTTATAATATCCATAACTATCTCGTGTCCGTATTCTGATATTACTGCCTTAATCTCATCCTTCTCAAGGGTATATCCACCTTGGGTATGCTCCTATACAATACGTTCTTATCCATTTCCCCTTCTTTCCGCGCAGAAAATCCGGTCAAGTCCGACATTTTTCTGCCAGAACCGAGTTTATCTCACATATATTAGTTTTTCCTTCTTTGGTACAACCTTACCGATAATAGCTACCTCGGTTTGCAAGTGAAGAAACCCTTAAGTGCCTTAATAATCTCTTCTCCATACTTAGCTTCTACTGCATATAAGAGTCCGCCTGAGGTCTGTGGGTCAAAGAGTAAGTCTCCATACACTTCCTTTACCCCACTGAGGTCAACCTTTGAATCAAAGTACTTTTTATTCTTATACGCTCCTTCAGGAATCATTCCCATTTCCGCAAGACTCATCGACTCCGTTACATAAGGAATCTCATCTGCATATAATTCAAAAGAAACCTCACTTAGCTCAGCCATCTCTATTCCATGTCCCAAAAGTCCAAAGCCTGTTACATCTGTGCAGGCATGAACAGGGTAATTATCCATTATCTCTTTTGGCAGACGGTTAAGTGTAGTCATAACTTTGATTGCCTCTTCCTCCGCTTCCTTGGAAGCCATGTCTACCTTAGCTGCGGTACTTACTATACCGGTACCAACCTGCTTGGTTATGATAAGGATATCACCTTCTTTTGCTCCGTAGTTTTTCTGTATTTTCTCCGGATGCACAAATCCGGTTACACTTAGTCCATAGAGAGGAACATCATTTTGTATTGAATGTCCACCTATAAGGAGTGCCCCTGACTCAGCTACCTTGTCTGCACCGCCCTTCATTATATCTCCGAGAACGCTTGGAGACAGGCAGTTAGGGAAAGCAACTATGTTCATAGCAACCTTTGCTGTTCCACCCATAGCATAGATATCGCTAAGGGCATTGGCTGCAGCAATCTGTCCAAAGAGGTATGGATCATCTACTACAGGCGTGAAGAAATCGAGTGTCTGAATAATAGCCACATCGTCACTGACTTTATATACAGCAGCATCATCTGAAGTATCAAGACCTACTAAAAGGTTCTCATCATGTCTTAACTTAGGCAACTTGCTCATAACCTGAGCAAGGGTTTCAGGACCTATTTTAGCGGCTCAGCCCGATGCCTTGGTAAGAGATGTCAGCTTTACATTTTCTTTACTCATGTAACCTCCTAAATTTATTCTTAGTGATAAAAATTATCTATATATGCACTGAATCATTATACTATAGACAGTTACAGATTTTTCAAGTAGTCTACAATTTTTGCAAAAATTTTTTGCAATTAAACCCACAGTTTTATTGTTATTTTTTTAACGAATAAGCTCAAAAACAGAGGCCAAATTTCTCAGCCTCTGTAATCAACTTTAATCTAAGTCAATCCAAATTATTTACAATGCATTTTTAATATATTGCAATCAAGCCTTAGGCCTAATATTACAACAATTTGGATATAAGTCTGTACTGTAACACCTATTTAAGCTTTACATCTCTACTTTGTCACCCTTAGCAAACTTAGCTATCTTGCCTCCAAGGAAGAGGAGTGCAAGGATGTTTGGAAGTACCATCAGAGCGTTGAAAAGGTCTGAAAGGTTCCAAACAAGGTCTACCTTAAGAAGTGAACCGCAGAAGATACATATAACAACGATTATAGTGAAAGGAACTATTGCCTTGTCACCAAAGAGGTACTTGATGTTCTGTCTTGCGAAGAAGTACCATCCGATAATTGTTGAGAAAGCAAAGAACAATAAGCAAAAGTGCAACGAACTTAGGACCTATGTTTGCGAATCCATCAGCGAATGCTGCCTGTGCCACTGCTGTACCTGTAAATGCTTTCTTAACTCCGTCTACAATCTGTTCATTATTGCTGCCATATCTTCCATCAAGTACGCCAGTTGAAAGTATAACAAGAGCTGTCATTGTAAGTACTACGAAGGTATCTATAAATACACCTATCATAGCAACCTCACCCTGATCCTGTGGCTTGTCAACCTTAGCAATAGCGTGTGCGTGTGGTGTAGAACCCATACCTGCTTCATTAGAGAAGAGACCTCTTGATACACCTCTTCTTATTGCTTCTCTAACTACGATACCACCGGCACCACCTGCAATTGCAGCAGGATTAAATGCACAGGTAAAGATAGAAGCAAATGCGCCTGGTACATTCTTATAATTAATTATAAGAATAATAAAAGCCTCCGATGAGATAAAGTGCAGCCATTATAGGTACACATTTCTCTGTAAAGGAAGCAATACGGCCGATACCACCAAGGAAGATAAATGCTGCTATAACCGCTACTGCAATACCTATAATCCAAGCAGGAATACCAAATGCTGTCTTAAATGCATCACTTATAGAGTTAGACTGAACCATAGTTACCCATGAAACCAAGTGCAAGGATAATAGCTACAGAGAAGAAAGCAGCAAGGAACTTACCGAATCCACCCTTAAATGCCTTAGTGATATAGTAAACAGGACCACCTGTTACTTCTCCGTTCTTATCAACTATCTTGGTTGCCTGAGCCATACAAGCCTCGCCGTAGATTGTAGCCATACCAAAGAAGGCTGCAAGCCACATCCAGAAGATTGCTCCCGGGCCACCACCAACTATAGCTGTAGCACAACCGGCGATATTACCGGTTCCAACCTGTGCTGCAATTGCAGTTGCAAGTGCCTGGAATGAACTCATACCATCTTTTCCTGCCTTAGAACCACTGAGAGAGAAATCACCGAATACTCTGTTCCAGGCTCTGCCAAAATGGCGAATCTGAACAAATCCGGTTCTAACCGTGAAGTACAGTCCTGCACCAAGGAGAACAAATAAAAGAATGTTGTTCCACACAAAGCCGCTCATTTGGTCAACCACTTTTGCAGCCTTGTCCATTGCGCTTAGGCTCTGCTGTAGCATCTAAAGCCATTACAAAAAATTTCGTTAAATCTATCATACCCTTTCCCTCCTCCTAATATCAGTAGCCTCAGACCTCAACCAAATCTGAGACTTTTGTTGGGTATTTTTCTAAAAGAGTATCCCCCCGCAAGTCTAGCCTTGCGGAGGGATACAAGACTAGACATTATTTATCAAATACTGTCTGCTTATCAACTTCTGTGCAGAGTGCATCAAGTGCCTTCTGAACTATCTTACGACGAAGTTCTTTTTCCTCATCTGCTGGTAATGCAGGATTACCAAGTGGGTGAGGGATAGCAATAGCTGGTACGATTCTGTTAGCACCAACAGTAAGTGAAATAGGTGTTACTGTACAGATATGAACTACAGGAATACCTGTTGCTTCAATTGCTTTAACCATCGTTGCACCGCAACGTGTACAGGTGCCTCACGTGCTGGTTAAAATAACAGCATCTACTCCTGCTGCAAGAAGTTTCTGTCCAATCTCTTCACCGAACTTCTTAGCTGATGCAACGGCAGTACCGTTACCAACTGTTGAATAGTAGAACTCGTGAAGCTTGCCGATAACTCCTTCTTTCTCCATATCACGGAGTACATCAAGAGGTACTACTCTGTCAGCTAACTCGTTAGCATATACAGGATCGTAACCACCGTGTGCTGTCTCTGAATTTGTACTGTCAAGAGTATCAAGACCAGCCATGCTGTAAGTGCCGTACTTTGAAGCATTTGAGCTCTCAATGTGGTCCGGATTGCCCTTTGGAACAATACCACCTGATGTAACTACAGCTATTGTAGCCTTGCTCATATCCTTGATAGCCTTACCTGGCTCTACTCTATCGAATACAGGCATTGGATACTCAGTAACGAATGGCTTGTCAGCTATCTTCTTAAGGAGCATCTCTACTGCTCTCTTTGAGCCTCTCTTAGACTCGAAGAAGTTAACACGCTGATTCTGGTTGAAATATCCTTCTTCTACAGATGCACCGATTGGCTCTCCCTTTGCAAGCTTAAGAGCAAGTGGAGCCATCTTCTTAACTGCATCTCTCATACCTGCTGCATTGTTCTTAGTAGATACGATATATACCTCGTTCTTGAACATGTCTACACCAGGGTTCTCTTCGTACATACCTGTAACAACAGGAATATTTAACTCTTCTTTAACTGCTGCTGCTATAGTAGCGCAGGCAACGCCATAACGTCCTGCGTTAAATGCAGGTCCTGCAATAAATAAATCAGGTTTCTGTGACTTAACCATCTCGATAATCTCAGCCTTAGCCTTATCAAGATTCTCATTGAAATAACTATCTCCACAGATGATAGTAGCTACTATCTCTGCTTCTTCTCCAAACTCTGCAGCAAGTGCCACACCAGGACCTACCTTTTCTCCTACGCGGAGCTCAGCTGCATAATCAGCCTTTTCCTCGCCACCAATCTGTGCAAAGAACTGGTTGATATAATGAACAACTCTAAGTTTTGCCATGATTTTCTCCTTATCTCGCACTAAGTGTATTAAATCCCATTTCGTTTGTAGCTCCGGTAATTACCTGAAGCTCAACTTCAAGTGTACCATCTTCTCTAAGTGTATGCTCGTTAGCTCCGGCAATCTTGTCAACATAAGCAAGAGTACCGATAACCTTGTCAAGCTTAGGAAGAATAACAACCTGGTTAGCATTACCGCCGGTTACAAGAGCATTTGCAGCTGCGTTTGCATCTGCAAGTGACTGTGACTTACCATCACGTCCTGCATACTCATCAGTAATAATAACAGTCTTAATTCCCTTAGCCTCAATCTTTGTACAGTTCATAATAAGGTCTGTATCAGGGTTACCAAAACCTTCCTCAGATATAATAACAGCATCAAGTCCAAGCATCTCGCAAAGCTTTGCTGTCTGGTTTGATGAACGCTGCTTATCAGCAAGGTATACGTTCTCGTTTGTAATGATATGTGCTACAAAGTTGATTGTCTTTCCATGCTCTGCATACAAATCTTCGATAACAGGGTTGTTCTGATGTGCATAAGTCTGGTTCTTATCACAAGAAGAAACACAGTTACCGGAGATGATAGCTCCGTCCATATCCTCTGTTGGATAAAGTACTGTAGGGAGGATCTTCTTCGCATCAACACCATATACATAGGTGTCGTGAAGAAGTCCCTGGCTCTGAAGCATCTGTACATAACCAACTCTAGGAAGTCCAGGGAACTTCTCAAAGCCTTCTTTAAGTGTAGGCGCTTCATATACTACTGTCTCATCAGGTGTAAGGTTTCTTGCAAGCTCACCGATATAGCAGCTACATTAAGACCTGCCATACGAACTGCGTGCTCATAGTCGTGAGGAGCAACTCCATCAACGCCTTCGCAGATAAGGCAAAGGTTAAGTAACTTTGAATATGGTGTATACTGTGCTCCAAGACCGGTCATATCGATGATACCTTCCTGGAAACCAACAATAGGTCCACAAGTAACTACCGCCATATCCTTAAGGCAATAGGTCTTTCCTGAACCAACTGTGTCAACAGGGGCTACAACACCAGGGAAGATGCCTCCGTTTCCTTCTACCTTTACTCTAGGCTCGATTACGTCCTTAACAGGAGTAATTCTTACGGACTCGCCCGGTTTAGCAATGTCAAAGTCAGCACATTTAAGTTTCTCCTGCTCAAGAACTATCTTAATAAGCTCTTCTTTGTTCACATAGAGAACTCCGCCTTCGATCTTTGACGTTGTTGCAAATTGGATGTCTTTGATGAAAATCTTTCCAAGTTCCAGTTTCACAACTCATACCTCCTAATCATAATGTGTATTATTTTCAAACAATTCAAATGTCTGAAAATCGTTTTAATCATAGGGATATTGTATTATGATTCAACCACTCATAATTATTATCCTTATTACTAAAATCACGTTCCAACACTTAAAATCATTTATAGGAAAATTAAATAATACTTTCCTACTTGAAACCTCCTATATTATATCATATTTCACTAATATTGTAATCCAAAAAAATGCACATTTTCTGTATTTTCTATGTTTTCGATAGTTTTTAAGAATGTAATCGCGTTCATAAGCGTGCTTATTTTAAATATTGCACAAAAAGGGTCATTGTATATTTTTACCATAGATATGCCCGTTATTTATACTATTTTTCTGATAATTGTAGTTTTTGCACTAAAATAATAACTATGATTGTAACTTTTTATACTTTTGCAATTTTTCTGCTAGAATTTTCATTTTAAATCTTAAGTCATAATTTTTCGTTATTTATAGTAAAATATCAATAAAAAGAACCCTTTCATAAAGCAGGTCTACCCTGCTTACAAAACTAAGGTTCTTAATATGTAACTATTTAAGTGCTTCGAAAGGATTCAATTCCACTTGAAATCAAAGTAAAATCTATGAACTGTTTGTCCTCATCAGTTCCTTCTCTAAATTCATCTGCTCTCTTAACAAACTTTTTGCAGTTATCAATCGCATCTTCTATCATAAGCAGGGAGTCTGCGTCTACATCTCCCTCTACCATATGAATCATAACTGACTTGTATAGGTGTCTGTCCCGGTTTGATACTTCCGGAGAGCGGGTGAGTAAGGAGTACTGAACCTTTATGTATCATACTCTTAGCTTTTCCATAACATTTAGAATGTCACCCTCTACAAAGTCAATGTTATAATTGCCTTCTATTTTTTCCTTAACCAACGGATTATTGGTAACTATCAAAACTTCTTGCTTTTTCATTTAATTTCACCTTTATACAAAAAACTTACGGCTGCAGCCATCTTTATCTAAATGGTAAAGAAACTGCAGCCGGTATATTATCTTACTATGTCAAAACCTAGTCTTAGCTTACATATCCTGCCTTCTGAAGTATTTCAACTGACTTAGCCTTGTTTGCATCTGATACTCTGATGATAGGACCAGTACAGCCCATACCGCTTTCAGCATAGATGTTTTCTTTCCAAAGTACCTTAACAGCATCTTCAAGATCCATAACTTCTACGCCAGGAATCTGAGCTGTAACTATTTCCTTTGGAGGCTCTTTTACGTCTTCACTTGGAGCAGCACTCTTCTCACGAGCAGCCTTAAGCTCAGAAAGTATCTTATCAAGGCCGGCCTTCTTGGCAGCCTTAAACTCAGCATCAGCCACATCAAATACTTTTCCTCTTACAAGCTGTGCAGCATAGCGGATAGCGTTTGCTATTACAGGTGTTCCTGAAGCACGGGAAATAATCATAACTAAGTTCTTATATCCCTCACCGATACCAGGACCATATCCAAATCCGCTTGCTTCATAGCTTCCACCAGTGGTAAAGGAAGAAAGCATCTTGCTCATTACGTTACCTGTAAGTGAATCCATAACCATGATATCAGGAGTAGCCCTTAATACATCATTACCTCTCATTACACAGCCGCCATCAGATCTGCTTGACTCTGTGAAACGGATGTCATAGCCGCCTTCCTGAAGTCTCTTAAGCTCTTTTTCGGTCTGTCTTGCACCATCTACGTTAAGAATACCTACTGTAGGCTCTTTAACTCCACAAGCCTTAGCTGTGATGATACCATAGATAGCATTCTTTATCATACCTTCAATACGGTCAGTGCTTGAAGTACCTGTAGTATTGGCAATGAATAATTCCTTACCAACACCAGGTGTAATTGCACGTCCTACTGTAGATACACCGATTGGGAATGGATAATGCATTGTAACCGCGCCGTCAATCTCGCCTGATGCAAGCATTTCGTCCATTTTATCATGTCCTTCTTCATCGTTACTAACCTTAACAGTAGTAACTCCTTCTGCCTCAAGAGTACCGATGTAGTATACATCAATTCCGTCTCTTGCAGCCTCAATCGCAGCCTTCATGGTAGTCTCTTCGCCATGCTCAGAACCCATACCTGTAAGCGCAATCTTAGGTCTCTTACCGAAGCTTCCTGTTTCAAGGCCTTCAGCCATTTCAAGGAAGGTATCGGCAATTATCTTTTCAATTCCTTTTCCCATTACATTTCCACCTTCCTCAGATTATTCTGTTACCAAAGATGCTGCAAACTCTTTCATAGCCTTAGCTATAAGTCCCTTTACCTCTTCCTCTGATACTCCGCTTTCCTTGCTGTCAGCAGAAGTATTAGCCTGAATCACAAAGGAAACACCGTCAAAAAGGTTTGTCATTCTTCCAAGGAAGAGTGAACCCTTACCAACTATCATAGCCTTCTTGATGTTGCCGGCTAAGATATCTTCTCTAGCAAATCCGATATATGGAGCACCTGAAGGGATGTGTCCCTGAGTAGGAGCAAAGCCTACAAGACCATGCTTCTCGATGAAAGCAGGAATCTCAGTTCTCTCAATCTGACCCTTCTTTACAGCAAGAGCAGCTATCATCTTATAGTTAGCCTCAGGAACGTCTCCTGCACCTGCTGGCTCAGTAATATCAGGATTCTGCATCTCTGTAGCAAATTTATCTATATCAGTAATCTTAAGTCCTACTTTCTCAAGCGGATCAGCAACAAGGCTTCCGATTACGTTCTGAGGAGCTGAACCTGTACCAACTGTATGACGTCCAATGATCTCAAGGTTAATCTCAGGGCTTACACCGTCATTCTCAGCAATGAGAATACAGAAAGAAGCAATACAATCCTCAAGAAGTGGAACATCCTTCTTTACATGATCCTTACCGTTCATACCAAGCTTAGGTACGCAGCCACCACCGATTACAGCAACTGTCTTATAAGCACCTGCCTTAACAAGTGAAGCAGCCTCGATAAGAGCGTGTGCAGGACCTGCACAGAAGCCTCTTGCATCTGAACCGGTAGCGTTTACAAGACCAGCTATCTCAGCAACAGCCTTTGCAAAGTTACCGCCACCACGCTGGTTAACGTCACCACAAGCCTCTTCTGAACAATCGATAACGTATTCAACATCTTCTTTAGCTACGCCTGTGCTCTTAAGTGAGTGAAGTACTGCAAGTACGCTTGAAGCCTTATTTACAAGGTTCTCGTGCATAACCTCAGCTGAAAGGTTTACATCGATATCGTGAGCACGCTTAACGCAGCCTACAAGTGTCTCCCCATAATAAAGACCTTCTGCACCGTCATTATTAACGAACTGCTCGATTTCTGAAAGCTCAAAACCTTCGTGAACTCTTGCCATTATATCTTCTGTGATAACAGGATCTGCTGCAAGCTCAGCCTTGTGAGCTGCTACAAAGCCTTTCTCAAGCATAACTACTTCAAATACATCACTAGCCTGAACTAAAAGAAGGAACTCTGCCTCAGGCATAATCTCACCAAACTTACCATATCTCTCAGCACCCTGCCATCTTCTTGTCAAAGTAAGGAATTCTACCTCTCTGAACTGAGCAGGTGTAGCATTGCCAATGTAAACCTGATTTGGCCAATAATCAACAACATCCTGATAGCTTCTGAGATGACTTGGTACACCCTTTAAGAATTCTGAATCAGGGTTAACAATCTTCTCAGTTACAGCTGTAGAACCATTGTGAATTATCATGCTTGGTGTATGCGCAAGTGCATAACCTGTTCCTTTAATAATACTGTTCATACTTTCCACCTCGTTTTATTAGTTTTTACCTTCTAAGCACTTGGTTATATAATAAATATCCCCCAAATGTTGATTTCTTTTTTTCTTGTAAGAATACTTTTTGAGTAATTTTTGATACTCAATGGATGATAATTGAATCATTAAAAACTACAATCACAAAAAAATGGCGATGAGGCAGTTAAACCTCATCGCCACCTCTAACTCTTAAATTGCAAAAGCTTATTTATAGATATTTGCAATACTCGTTTCTGATGTTAGTCATCTCTTCAATGATTCCGTCAACATCAAGAACCATCTCCATCATACTAACCTGGTCATCATAAACGCTTGCATCAACTTCTGCTTTTATCTCTGGTTCGCAAATATGGTATACTGTGAGTCCAAGCTGAACTCCTGTCAATGGACCTGCAAAAGTAGGATCTCCAGCTGTAACAGTCTCAGCTGCAAGGCCTGCTGCCTCACCCTCTGCTGCACCAAGAACTACTACTACGTTCTCAGGACCGTACTTCTCTGAAAAATTCCTTTACTCTTTTCTGGTTTTCAAGATCCATTGCACCTGCGCTCGTTCAAACGAAGCACTCAGTAGATGCAAAAATTACTTCACCACCGGCTGACTCTACACAGGCACTAATAGCTGGGCCCGGTACACCGTCACGATCGCCGATGATTACTACCTTTTTGTCTTTTAAGATAGCCATCATATTCTCCTTTCAAAAGTGTTTCAATATATCGTTAAAGCTTATGCTTTGAACGCATTTAATACAACTCATAGTTTATCACAGTTGCAATAAAATTTTCAATACTCTGGGAATACACTATAATTATTGTAAAAAAATTCATCTTAAAAAACCACAGTAATTTTAGATTTTTACAATAGGTTAAATTACTTTTGGTTTAATTACTTTGCGTACTTCTCAACCATAGCTCTGATAGCTGGCTCTGTACAATCTTCCTTAGCAAGCTCTTCAACCTTCTCGCCACCCTTGTAGATAGCCATAACAGGAAGTCCTAAAATCTTCTGTCCGATTGCAAGACGACGAGCCTGAGTTGTGTTGAGTGCACAGAATTTGAGCTTTCCTTCAAACTCATCAGCAAGTCCGTGTACAAATGGCATAAGAGCCTGACAAGGTACACAGCCATCACCGTAAAAATCAACGAATACATATCCGTCAGCCTCAAGTACCTCTGGTCCAAATGTTTCATATTTACTTCTAACATATCTATGTCCTCCTATAAATTGTATTTTATTAAATTATCTAATTTCATTGATACAGTACTACAAAAGATTAGATTGTAATACTTGTATAATTAGATAAGTCCGTTTACATACTTATCACATTGTTGCTGCGATAGCACCATCTGCTGCAGCAGTTACAACCTGACGAAGCTCTTTTACTCTAACATCACCAACTACAAATACACCAGGGATGTTGGTACGCATATTGTCATCAGTAATGAAGTAGCCTCTCTCATCAAGCTCAAGACCTGTATCTTTGAAAAGGTCTGAGTTAGGGATTCTTCCGATGAAACCGAAGAGACCGAACATACCGTCATCTTCATTTGCTACAATGTGAGTAACCTCACCTGTCTTTACATTCTTAACATCCATCTCTGAAAGGATGCCGTCTCCATAAAGCTTTGTAACAGCACTGTCCCACATAAAGTGAAGATTCTCAATCTTGAAAGCCTTCTCCTGAATGGACTTAGCAGCTCTAAGCTCATCTCTTCTATGAATGATAGTAACATTTCTTGCAAACTTTGTAAGATACATAGCTTCCTCAACAGCTGAGTCTCCGCCGCCAACTACATATACGTCAAAGCCTTCGAAGAAGTTAGCATCACAGGTAGCGCAGTAAGATACACCCTTACTTGCGAACTCTTTCTCTCCCTTCACAGCCAATTGGTCTTGGATAAGCTCCTGTTGCAATAATAACTGTCTTTCCTTCATAAGTACCATTATTACAGGTAACCTTCTTTACATCACCCTTAAGCTCAACAGAAACAACTGTGTCGCTTACACGTTCACATCCAAAATGCTCACACTGTTTTGTCATTCTGGCAATAAGACTTGGACCGCTCTCTCCTTCAAGAACCTGTCCGGGATAGTTCTCAATCTCATCTGTGATTGCTATCTGTCCGCCATCACTTCCCTTTTCAATGATAAGAGTAGAAAGTCTGGCTCTTCCACCGTAAAGGCCTGCTGCAAGGCCGCCAGGTCCTGCCCCAAGAATAATTACATCATACAGCTTACTCATAGTTCACACTCCTTTTTTTCATTTTCAATCCAAGTTATATGGATATAGCCAAATGATTTGCAAAATTTGCAAGATCTTGCATTTAATTGCAAAATCTCACAAATTTTATTCAATAATTTGATTTACAATATCATCACATTCTATTATACAACACATCTACCATATTTGTAAAATACTTTTTAAATCTATTCTCTACTTTTTTGTACTTTTTCATCATTTTTTGAGTGCTTTTATTGTAGAAATTGCCGTCATTACCATATGAAAATGAACGGAAGGCTGCAACTATCGAGATATGTCTGTAAAGGCTTTGAGTCCTCCTGCCATAAGAGTCCGATAGCGGTAACTGCCTGAAGTACTCCCCCATATTATCTTGTTTGCTCTGTGGTGGATTCAGGTTACCATTTGATGTAAGCATCGACAATACGAAAGGTACCTGAGTTTGCAGATGTAATGAAGAAGGTGCAAAGAAGTACAATCGCAATTATTGAAAGTACAAATCCGATAGGATATTTGCTAAATACTACAAAAAGTCCAACTGATGGATTGGCAGCGATATCTGCCCATCTCTTTCATCAGTAAAGGGTTCCGTTTGGTCAAGGTTAAGTCCGAGCGTTCCAAAAATAGAGAACCACACAAACGATGCAAGGGCAGGGAGCAGAGCATAACACCCATAATAAACTCTCGTATAGTTCTTCCCTTCGAAATACGTGCGATAAATACACCTACAAATGGTCCCCAAGCTATAAACCAAGCCCAGTAGTACACTCTCCAGCCTGCTACCCAGCTGTTGTCTCCCAAAAGGATGAACTGTAAGACTGTCCTGTACGAAAATTCTGTAAATACTGTCCCAAGTCCGTTTACAAGGTCATTTAAGATAGGAACTTTTAGGTCCCCAACTATAAAAGCCAGAATCATAAATCCTAAAAGCAATGTAAAGGTTAGCATCGATATTATTTTTATACCTTTGCCTATACCTGACATTGCTGACCACACTACAATTACAGTGATAATAACTATAATAGCTATATACACTACTAAAGTAGAAGGAATGCCAAACAAATAATTAAGTCCACTGCTTATCTGCATTGTTCCAAGTCCAGAGAGGTAACAACTACCGGCAAGCGTAGCAAAAGGTAGCAAGTATATCAACTATCTTTCCCGATGTACCATTTACGCGCTTTTTCGCCAATAAGTGGCTCTAAAACCGTACTTAGCAGACCTTCTTTATTTCTTCTGAACATAAAGTAAGCAAGCGCAAGACCAACTATCGCATAACATGCCCAAGGCTCAAAACCCCAGTGCATAAATGAAGAACGCATTGCAAATTCTGCAGCTGCCTGTGTACCCGCTTCAATACCGGCTCCTGCAGGAGGATTTACAAAAGTGGGATACAGGCTCAGCCACTCCGTAGAACACAAGACCAACACCCATACCACAGCCAAATAGCATAGCAAAAACCAGGAAATTGTCGAATATTCCGGAACAGAATCATCCGCTCCAAGCTTTATACTGCCATACTTACTAAATGCAATGAAAAGTAAAGGAAGGCAACAAAAAGCTAAAACTACAAAAAGATACAGCTAAGGCAAAGTCATTTGTTAAAGAAATGAAAATGCTGCGCCTGAAACTGCTGAAAAATTATCACTGAGTATTACCGCCCAACCGGCAACTACTACTGCAAGAACAATTGAAAATATAAAATACTGTATTGTCTTTTTATTTGTCCCCATTAGTTTATCCTCCGTTGATTCTATCAACCATTATTTTTTAAGATGAAAAAAAGCCACCCCCGTTTATCCCGTAGGGCAGGGTGGCTACGCTTCAAAATATTTATCTTTTATACATCAAAAACTGTCTGCTCTTCAATTGGAGTAGCAAGTGCTTCAACAGCAACCTTTACTCTGTGGTAACGAAGCTTCCACTGATCTTCCTTGGAAGTAGCAGGATCTCCCAAGTGGGTAAGGAATAGAGATTGTAGGAACAATTCTATTGGCACCAACCGTCTTGGCTACAGGAATAAGGTTACACATCTGTACAATAGGCATACCAGTACGTTCAATTTCTTTAACCATCGTTGCAGCGCAACGTGTACAGGTACCTCACGTGCTGACCATAATGCAGGCGTCAACATGAGTCTTCCTGTAATAATGGAATTATCTCCTTTGCCATTCTTGAAGCTTCTTTTTCTGTTGTTCCTGTACCAACTGTGGTATAGAAATAATTGTGAAGACTTCCGTATACGCCTTCCTTAAGCAATACCTTCATTGCATCTACAGGCATAATTACGTTAGGATCTGCGTCTGCAGCAGCAGGATCAAAACCTGCGTGAACTGTCTTAAATACACCGCCCTCAAGTCTATCCATATTGGAGATATCATATCTTCCCCATCTTGTAGCGGAAGCTGACTGGATGCGGTCAGGGTTATCTACAGGAACTATACCACCTGTATTAAGAAGTGCAATTTTAGCTGTCTTAAGATCCTTAACAGGAGGTGCTATAGGTACTCTGTCAAGCTTAGGAATAATAAGCTCTGATGTATATGGCTCATTATGTATTCTTGCGCGGAGCATCTTCATAAATCTGTCTGCTGCTGTCTCGCCGCTCTCGAGGAATACCTGATGACGATGACCGGTAGGGAAATATCCCTCTTCTGCAGCAGGTCCTACAGGCTCACCCTTAAGCATCTTGTTGGCAACGCTACAAGAGACTTGATATCCTGTCTCATCTTGGAAGCGATGTTGCCACCCTCCATGATGATCATATCTTTTTCTGAACATCTCAACACCAGGGTTTTCAACGTTCATTGATGTGATTACAGGAACATTGAATTTTTCTTTAACAGCCTTGCAGATAGTACCGCAGGCTACACCGTAACGACCTGCCTGGAATGCAGGACCGGCTATAAATATATCGAATTCAAGATCCTTTAACATATCCAAGATGATCTTAACTGCTTCTTCTGTATTTGAACCCCTCAAGTTGTCACCACAAATAATTGTATGTGTTACTTCACAATCTTCCAATTCTTTATCAAATTCTACCGCAGGACCAACCTGTCCTACACGAAGCTCAGGTGCTACATCAGCAGTATCTTCTCCACCTAACTGACCGAAGAACTGATTGATATATACAATCGCCTTTTTCATCTATGTTTCCTCCTTAAAAATCTTTCATTGTCTTGGTTGACCAACCTACTATCATATCACCACAGAAAAGACCGTTGTCTTCCATAATGATTGAACCATCAGGTCTTACTGAAGGTCCGAGTACCTCATCACCTTCCCAGCCACCTGAGTTACCGTCTCTGCCAAGTGCCTCAAGCTCCCCAAGGACTGTTTCCATTGGAGGAAGTTCAATAAGCTCTGATACATTACCCGTGGAAACCATAGCTACTATCTTCTCATCAAGTGTAACAAGAGGCTGAGAAGCACCGTCACGTCCTGTACACTCATTAGCAACACCCACTACCTTAATGCCTGCTGTCTCAAGAGCAGCAATAGCTCCAACATAGTCGGCATCAGGGTTACCATAACCTTCTTCTGTAACAAGGGCAAAGTCAGCACCGAGTTCAGTTGCCTGCTGAACAAGCATCTGGATAGCTCTTTCTTTCTGATCCATAGCCACGTTAGGTTGAACATGAGTTACACCCAAGAAGTTGTAGTCCTTTCCGTCTTCTTCCATAAGTCTTCTAAGAATAGGGAAGTTCTGGAAATCATAGGTTGACCACTTTGAGGAGCAAGGCATGAAGGAACCTGAAACTAAAGCTCCGTCAAGTACTTCCTGTGGGCTCATAAGAGTAGGAAGATACTTATTCATATCCCATCCGTAAATGAGGTCATTGTATCCAAGCGCTTCCATCTGTGACTGTGGCTGAAGAACAGCTACAACTGAAGGAAGCTTATTAATCTCTGTACTACGCTTTGTAATAGGAGTAGTCTCATATACATCTTTGCTTTCAGGAGTTAAATCCTTTACGCACTTTCCGATAAACTCTGCAAGCTTATGTCCTGCACGTCTGAGTGCATCGTTTTTCTTCTGCTGCTCATGTCTTTCAAATTCTTCATTTGTATCAGCAACAAGCACGATATTGTTAAGTCCACCAAAATATGTGAGCTTCTGTCCCGGACCGCTCATATCAATAAGACCATCCTGGAAACCGCCCCAATGTCTTCCAACAACAAGCACACTACAATTCTTAAGAGCATGAAGAGCACCCTCTCCGGACTGTCTTAAAGGACTTGTGTATCCCGGGAAAAGTCCCTTTCCATCAAGACGTACACGAGGCTCAATAGCCTCTTTTACAGGACAAAGACGAATCTTGTCACCAGGCTTGGCTATATAAAGCTCTGCCTCTGTAATTCTCTCATCTTCACGCACCATCTTAAGTGCTTCTTCTTTGTTGATGGTGAGAACACCATCTTTGTAGGATAATTCGCTACCAAACTGAATATCTTTTACTTGAAAATTTCCAATCTCTAGTTTCACGAATTCCATCCTCCTTTCATTTTGGTTGTCATTTGCATTTTTTACAATAAAAAGCTTTATTAAGCGCGCTTATTAACTAATAACTAATATACAACATTTTTATACTGTTTTGTCAATATAATCTTGCCATTTATTGTAAAAATGATAAATAAAAAGACGCCTTAAACGTCTTTTATAATGTATAGTTTCAACTATCCACTCTTTTTAATCATCCATAGTGCACCTTCTACATATTTATCACAAGGCTCCTCCTGTCAAAGAGTTTATTCCAGCTTTCACAAGTTCTCTCTTTAACAGAGGATAAAAAGGCGACTTGAATATCTCCAGACTGTCTTTTCATCCCCTGAGTCTTTAAAGCTTATGTGCAAACCTCGCTAGTCTCCTCCTCAGTACCCAGATAACCGAGGTTAAGAATCTTATTCAATCCCTTAAATCAAAGAAGATAATCTCCTCTTTAGGCACATTTAGCTTCAAAAGCGTTGTCCCCACTGCTCTTAAACATTCTCTCTCATCCTTAAATACCCAAACAGGGACTTTCAGCTTCATCAGAACACTTACTCTTTTCTCAGCTTCCTTAACGAAAAATTCATAAGCTGTCTTAAATATCCAAGCAGTTTCGCCGTATTTTTATCCAGGTACTCTTTCTTTACATAGCTTACTCCGTCTCTCTCTATAGCCTCCATCACTACAGCTTCTTTAGCAGTCCATACCGTCACCATATTCTCATCATCCTTCATAATATTCCACCTCTTCAATCCATTCTTTCTTAATCTCCCCAGGTTACAGCCACCAGGCAGGCTGTTTTAAGTCGGTAGGCTAAGTGTAAATATTCTTTCCCAGCTTTTCACAACCTCTCTTTTTAAGCAAAGGGTAAAGTTCCCTTTTGATGTTAAAAACAACTCATCATCTGATACAAGCCCATTCTTTGTCAGTTCATCCTTATGCCTTGCCTTGTCAGCATCATCAAGAGGCACATAAAAGTAATTTACAGTATATCCCCAGGCATCGTAGTTACAAAGAAGCACCTCTTTACTTGGAACTCTAAGCCTAAGGGTAACTGTTCCTTCCACAGGCCTTAGCCTAAATTCATCCGCCACACTTAGCCATATAGGATAATCCCCCTTTACATCTACATACTTCTTTGCCTCGCCCGTAAACCATTTGTAGAGTTTTTAAGTAATAATCAGATATTGTATCATTCTTTTTCCTAATATATTCTTCTTTAACCTTGTACACACCGCACTCTTTTTATTTCATCCAATATCTCCGATACCTGCCTTGTCCACAAGATCATCGTACTCATCTTCTTTAATATTCATTGCATTCATAAACTTCCCTTTTTCATCTAGTATATACTTTTACGCTCATGATCATTATTTACAGATTCTTCTAAAAATAATCACAGTAAATACCAACACTTTTTATAATTCTATTTGAATTTTTGTGTTATTTTTAGGTATAATAAAATGATGCCTGTGTCAAAAGATAATAAATTCTCTTGCAAGCAAGCCCTCAATCAATTTTATACTTTTTGACACTTGTATCTAAAAATTATAACATAAAGTAAGAGGGCATTCAATATGGCACACAAAGCTACTCTGAGCAACGAGGAAACGAGAAGCTTCGATCCTTTGTTGTTGCAACCAGGAAATGATTGAGACAGGATGATTTTGACAAAGATTCACATCAGAAAAGATAGCGAGAAGGCGGGATTTCATAACTCAACTACTATATTCGTACTTTAAGGATGCAGAGTACCTTATCTCACTGGCTTCCCGTTAGTTCTTTTGCACCAATACAGCCATTCTTTAGCTGATTTAAGTGACAAAAACTTAAGCGAGCAGGAAAATTTTTATGAGAGTTTGGCGTTTTTCTGCTCTAAATGCATTTCAGTATCCTGAGATATACTACAACTTTTTCTTTGTCAAAGCACAGTGATGACTTAACGGCTATTTTTTGAAGAATACTACAGCATATTTCCTGATGAAGAATATAAGCATTCTTCTCAAAATCCACAGCTATGTATGTAGGGGAAAAACATAAAACATCAGATGTCTTGACATACTTAAAAGCACTGATTGGTGCTAGATGGCAAACAGGTTGAACGAGGATAAATGTAACTATTGCCAACAGTTTGATTATAAGCTTATTTTTAAGAGTCTTTTTTGGAACGGTGCTTGCCTGCAGGAAAGATAGCAAAAGAAGTAGACACCGATGAATTAACCTCCCGGTTTATGACCACTCTGGATTTATAATTAAAACAAACTAGAAAATAGCAGCTCTAATACTTATAAAACAGGCTGGTAGCGGCTTTACTTAAACTGTACTTTGAACGGTGATGAATAGTTACGGTTTATTTATAGTATTTTCATCTATAAACATTAGTATATATCATATAAAACAATTTTACAAATTGCATGATATATTATATTATAATATCATCTTTGGTTCACACAATACCATCATATGTGAATAGGAGAAAGCAGGAATCTAGGGAACCTGCTTTTCTTTTGTACTATACAAGAAAGAACACTGTAACTAATCATTCTTTCTTGTACTGCTTTTATTTATTCAGTACTTTTTAATATATTCTCCATCAGGAGATTCGCCACAGCTCAGCATTGACCTCTACTCATCATTCACGCTTTCTGTAATGGTCTTGCAAGCCTGTTCAAACTCAGGCAGTTCTTCTTTTGAGGCTCGTCCATATTTACAAGAGTTGCAGCTTGACGATATCTTATACTAGCCTCAGGCGCATTATTCCTAAAGAATTCGAGAACTCCCGAGTGTTGTAGCACCACCTTCATACCGCAGGCAGAGCCTCTATCACGACAAGAGGTATGGCATCATGATGGCAGGGACAAAGATATCACTGCTTCTATATCTGTCCCAACTTGAAGAGGGCGTTAGCCTTCCTGTGAACTCCACCTTATACTTTACAGTTCTTTGCAAGTCTTTTATTATCTTAACTCCTCTTCATTTCCTGCACCCCCTACCAAAAGTAGCATCAGCCTCATCTTTAGGAATATCCAGCTTGTTAAGGCATTTTAAGAGACTCATTACGCCGCTTTTTCCTCAGATACCTTTCCCGGTGAACAGTAGGCGTTTTACAGCCTCTTTCCTCTGTCCTGCCATATAGCATTAAATATACTCTGATTGTAGCCAATCCCAACCAGTGTAATCTTATGCTTCCTCGACTACCATAGGCTTTTACAACCTCATCTGCCTGAGCCTTTTTGTGGTGCAAATATCCTATCAAGCTTTCTACATTTTTCTATAATATAATCTCTTTCAAGATTATGCTTGCCCATCTGCCTGATATCAGTATTGTGGCAGAAACCATATACCCTTTGCGCTAGATAGTCTCTCCTCACAAGACTTGTAGGAGGTAGAGATGGTGGCATAAGATAATATCAGGTTTTAATCTCCTCCACAGCTCTTTTCAATTACCGTTAAAAATGCCTTCTTAAACTTCTCTTCCATATCGCAAGTCATCACAGTAGCGGGTACTCTCGTAGGGCATCTCATCCGACATTCCAAATATATTAAAGGGCAGTTTCAGGAATGTGTAGTATACAGGATAAAACTTTCACAGCATCAGGAAGGCTGATAACATCCTCCTATACACTCTGCAACCCACCCCTGGTATGTCCCTGTTCAGCCATTACTCTCACCAGTTCGGTCAGATATATACCGCTCTCCTGTAGACGCAGGCTTTCTGAGCGATTATATTTAATATTCTCATCTATATCTCCTATACTTAAATTAAATGAACAAGCATCATTTGAAATAAATTTATATTATAGCTTACCTGCCGGAGAATTGATTATCTTTTTGTTACAGTTTAATCGACATCTGCTTATCCACCGCAGTGCGATTCCTCGAACGATTTTTATTTGGCAGGTAATTTCTCCGAAATTCCTATCAAATCACAGGAGGTCTTTTTCTTGAAGCTAAAAGCTATTTGGGAACTCACCGGCATAGCCAGTGGTTTATTTTATTGTGATAATCGGGTGAGGAGGTAGATAATTATTTTTATCTACCGACCTCCCACCTACCGTGCGTACCGTTCGGTACACGGCGGTTCTTTAGTTTTCACATATTTTTCATATAGTACTCTGTGAATGTCGGATAGCCGAGTTCACGGGTTTCTTATTGTTAAATACAGTCTGTAATACGAAAGTATCCACCACAATACCAGTTTCCATTTCGCATATTTTGCGCATATCCACGCTTTCTCTTCATCTACACTACTTCTTTAGTTCTTTGAATTTAGTCTTTACTTTCTTCCATTGTTTCCAGTAGATTGTCCTTATTTTATGTCTCAGCCATTCGTCAGTTCTAAGAAGGATACTCTTTATATCTGCAAGCCCAAAAGTAATTGACAAATCCACGTATATAAAGCGTAAGTTTCATTGCCCTGTATGAATTACTCCATCCGTTACTTCTTTTTGTCAGTTCCCTTATTCTGTCTTTCATCTTAGCTACTGACTTTGGGTGTATCCTCAGTCTGCATTCCCCCTTGTACCTATAAAAGCTGTACCCTAGGTATTTGACCTTGCTGATATGTTCCACGCAGGTTTTCTCCTTGTTTACTTTAAGAAACAGTTTACCTTCTATATATGGCGTGATATTGCGTAAGGTTCTCTCTGCACTCTTTCTGCTTCTACAAAATATCATACAGTCATCTGCATATCTGACGTATCTGTGTCCTCTTCGCACCAATTCCTTATCTAGCTCATTTAGCATTATGTTGCTAAGCAACGGGCTAAGTGGACCACCTTGCGGTACTCCTACCTCGGTCCTTTCAAATACTCCTCTGCTTATCACTCCTGCATTGAGATACTTGTGAATAAGAGATATAACCCTTCCGTCTCTGATGGTTCGTGATAGTACTTCAATAAGCTTACTTTGGCATACTGTATCAAAGAACTTCTCTAAATCCATATCTACCACATATACATATCCATCATTTACGTTTGTCTGACACCTCTTTAGTGCATCGTGTGCCCTTCTGTTTGGACGAAATCCGTAGCTGTCTTCTGAAAACTGTTTCTCGTAAATAGGAGTTAGCACCTGTGCGATTGCCTGCTGAAAAACTCTGTCAACAACCGTTGGCACTCCCAGTTTTCTAAACTCACCCTTTGTTTCTTTCGGTATTTCCACCCTTCGGACAGGATTGGGTTTATATTTCCCTTCCATCAACTGCTGTTTAAGTCGCTTTCCGTTGTTTCTGAGAAACGCTGAAGTTCATCTACGTTCATCCCATCCACTCCGCCTGCTCCTTTTATTCGATTTTTACCTTTTTTTGTACGCTTTGTTAAGGTTATCGTTTGATAAAATCTCTTCCATCAGTTTCGTCCGTCTGAAAATCTGTGATGGTGTCGTTTCTTTCAGTAATCCTCTGATGGTCGGACACTTCTGCATACTCTTTCTGTTCCGCAGATACCATTTGCAGATAGTCCTCTATATGAAGTTGTCTGTCCTTAACTCCATCATTGGTTACATTCATTTACTCACCTCCTAAAGTTCAGTCCTTCCCATTATGTTTGCAACCGTAATGGTACTATGACTTTTGCTGACTTCTTGCCATTCGTTGTTACTATGGCTTCCTCTGTTTCCACCACTGGCAAGACCTCCCTCAGTACCACATTTCTTTCTCCCCACCTATCTGCCACATTTACCATAGCTAATTCCGAGTAGTTATTGGACTTCAGTTTGTATGCAACCTTATCCTTAGCCATAGCCTGATGTGATTTCTATTCGTCAGACCGGAGTTTGCCATCCGACTTCCTTCAGATTCCACCTCACGATGGACACCCTTGTCTTCGGCTATATCCTTCCCACTACTAGGGCGGATTAGGGACTTTCACCCTTTAGAAACGTGCGCCGCAAGGCACACTACACAAAAATGGGTGCTGCATAAACAGCACCCAAAACGGATATACTCCGATATATTCTGGCGAAGGCGTGTGAGAATCGAACTCACCGGGACGCAAACGCGCCCTACACTGGTTTTTGAAGACCAGGAGGCACACCAGTTACCTAACCACCCCCAAAAAGACAACGGGATATTATATCTCATTTTTGCGGTCTGTCAATCAGATTAGGCAACTATGTATAGCCTGTTCTTTAAGTCCTGCCTCTTTAGAACTTCTCTTATTCTATCCTCATTTTCAGGGGCCGAACACCAAGCGAGTCCACAACCGGCTGAGATTACCTTAGGTACAGGAATCATCCTGCCAGGTACATTCTTTTCTTCACACAAACTCTCCATTTTCATGGCATCTGTTGTGTTGCTAAAAGGTCACTACTATTTTGCTTCTTTTGCTCTCATTTATACCTCTTATGGACAGATTACAAGACCTGAGATCAGCCATAGTCTGCGCAATATCATCATGTTGGATACCTGTCCTGCCTGAAGCTTCTCTGCTATTCCGTAGAAATTGAGACAGGTTCCGCAAGTCATAATGTTTACTCAGCCTTCTCAAGGTTCTTAGGTCCTCAAGTGATGCAGAGCCTTCTACAGTAAGATGCGCTCCACCATTGTGAAAAATGATATTGTCAGGAGTTGGAGTTACATTGGTAGTGCAAAGATAAATGCCTTCATAAGGTTCTTGCCAAGTTCGTCATCTCCATTTCCATTGTAGAGCTAGAGATAACTACAGTTGTTGGTCCTTCCTTTTTACATTTTTCGCTCTTGTACGCCTGCATCAGGCTTCAACCTCTATACGCACAACGAACTCCTCATCTGACTTCTTTTTCGCTTGCTGCTGCGAAGTTACTCTTAGCTGCAAGCTTTAGAAGATTCTGAACTGCTGTATCGTTATCAACTGTAACCTCTACAATTCCTTCTTCTGTAAACTCTTCCATAGCTTTTTGCTGTTACTACAGGCAATGGGCAAGCCATTCCCTTTACAATCAGAGTTTCTTTTCATGATAATCATCTCACGCCGCCTTCGGCTGGCAGCACAATAATAAGTGTTTCAACTCTCTACGTTTTTGCTTCGAAATGGTTTGCAAAGCTATACTACGCTAGCACGGAGAGAGTTGTAATAACTTTCTTCGTTTTTAGACAACATAATAATCAGTGTAAGTTCTGCCTTTTCAAGCACAAATAGGTAGTGCTAGATCCGTACACTAAAATTGCTTAAAGCGCCTAGTTTAATTGTGTGGCAGTTCGGTCAATGGCTTCTTATCATTTTACGAAAGGGTCTGACTATGAAAGTTACCCTACCAAACCTGTTGTGGTGTCGATGTTCTAAAATCTTTTCTCGTTGCCACGATTGTAAAAACTACGGGTGGCATTGCAAACCATCTTACCAAAAAGCGCTTTTCACCTTTAACGAATTCAATTCTTGAGTTCAACAATGGCTTCTCGACAGTGATTGTCGTGATGTCTACATCGATCCACAGATATACTGGGTTCCTGTCTTTAATCTTCTGGAAGATGAGATCAATGTTGTCATCTGCCAATCCCAAGTGGATAAAAGGCTGTGAAAAGGCAACAAAAGATGATGCAAAAGATTCTAAATGGATTGAGGATTTATTCCGTCTCGGACTTGTCAAAGGCAGCTATATCCCTTATGAGATAGTCCGTATTCTCCGGGGAATACACTCGCTATCGTTGCAAAGCTTGTTTTCCCTGCCGTTCAAGTGAGTCGATACCAGAATGCTCTTACTGTTTGTAATGTTGCATTAGATTCTGTTGTTTCCGATATCTTTGGAAAGTCATCCACGTCAGTATCGACTATCTACTTGAACAATCGGGTACATCCATTAACCACGAAGAAATCGCATCTAAGCTTCTTTCAGACCTCAAATCCAAAGAAGATGCTGTTATCAGATCCGTCGAAGGATATCAGATGACTGATGCCCAAACTACCGTGTCGCCTCGTCCGCACATATGGATTATATCACGGCAGATCAAAGATGTTGATAAAATGATAAAGCACGAGTTTCTTCATCCTGATTTTTGAAAATGCTGTCGAGTTCCTCTGGCACGCCATTCCGTGTCAAATGTGATAGTGCAATAACTATCATCTCTCGAAATCAGTACGGATATGTCTCGTTCTCTCAGTTTCCAAACGTTTTATGCTGTTGGGCTGGTTTGCAACTCTGGCAGCAATGAATCTGCTGGTAGAAGAAATCTGTTCCGGATTACGTGCGGGTCTACCTCAAACCTGCATTAGTACGGTGTGCTCATGCGGCCGTAAAAATCTGAGCAATCTCGCTTACTACAAAAAGAAATATGGATCTCTTGATGAAACGTCGTTGTAGAAAAAGAGCCATGTATCAGTATTGCTCGTATGATTCTTACTGCCATCTGCAAATGCTGTCTACTGGCGAGCATTGGAATCCGAGCGACCTTTATAGATCGATGTGCCTGAGCTCTTGTTGAAAACAAAAGGCAAAAGCTACTCAAAGCAAGCCAAGAAACTATTGCAGCGGAGGACTGCTTCCTCCTGATGAGCCAGTAGCTAGTGATCAGATTTTCTAACTCAATAACACTTCAAAAGTTGCCTGCCTTGGGCCCAGCTTGTTTAGAGTGTTGACCAGGTTAGAAAATTACTAACTCATCGAAGGCGAGCCTCTCGTGCAACTCGAACTGTGGCAACGATAACTTTTATTTTCATGGTGAACACATCATTCTATAAGGTCGCTCAATTCAATAACGCCGGTGGGCGCGGCGCATTTGACCAGATGGCGGTAAATATGCGAACAATAACGACGTAATAACACTGCTTGCCACGGCAGACCAGCAAGAAGATTCATCGGCCTAACCCATGTGAGAGATTGATCCATTACAACTGCATGACACTATACTGTCGGAATTGTGAACTCCGGCATCATCGATAATTCTTACCGCTGGTGTACTGCCAGATGCTGACCTTTGTATAAACGTTGGGCGCGAACGGTTATGTCATTCGGAGGATGATGCGCGACCGTGTGAAGAACGGACGGCCAGGTGGTCATGGTACTCGTTTAATCGTCGCTGAACTGCTGCTGGCGATATATTCGTGCGCGGACGGGCTCGCTGGCTGTTACGGGCATCGTCATCGATCGCTGGGCGGTGCGTCTTCTTTTGGTTGAGCTTTCCGGCGCAGATACGTTCTCGTGGTGTGGATGCCGGTGATGAATGATCGATGGACGGATGTTTTCGAGTGTCGGGCGCTGGGCTCAATGCGGCGTACAGGCGACAAGGCGTTCTGTGTCGTTCTTTCGCCGAACGACGAGTAACGCGACGTGGCGGTGTTCGAGGCCGGACCTCTTTGAAATATGTGCTGGTCCGGTTCGTCTGATCACCGAAATCTTTGTTATCGTCTTTGTTATCCTGACCAACCTGCCCGGGTGTTAATGACGGCATTGATCATCTTCAGAAGACAAGACGAACCGTGTTCCTGATTCATGCGGGCTGTCACGTTGATCGTGTCGGCGTGCTGACGAAACGGTGTTAAGGTGGGCGCTGGTGGATGGTGTCTGCTGATCGTGGCTGGCTGGCGTTGTGGTTTATCATTGCCTGACGGGTTGATAATGTTTCATGATCGAGACTCGCTCGTGAGTGATGGTGGACACTGGGCGGTGGTGTGCGGTTCGTCGTTTGACGGAGACACGCTGGAACCAGCGCTGATAAACGATTGACGGCCTGCTCACTCCGTTAACTGTCAGCGCGGGCGACCGAGAAACAGGGCGTGGTGCCGTGCTGTTTAGCCGCCAGCCGAAGACGGATGGTTAATTATGGAGACGTTAATGTGCCTGTGTGCGGCAAAAACTGTGGAGGTTGCGAAGGATTGTGGGGTTACGATTGATATTCAGTCTTAAACGCGACTAAGGTGAAACTCGCGGCTTATGGCGGGGTCAGATGAAGGTTCGACCGTGCGCTATAGAAGGTTAAGCCTGATGCTGGTGCTATTTTGTAAACGAAAATCTGGCGGAAGGACTGGCTAACAGTTATCTGGCTGTGGAGGCGGAGATGACGAACTTGACAGGCTGAAAACATTTATCTTCTTTT
>BNJU01005814.1_pt1 | contig 65746 bp, 83 predicted proteins | sample 8539281 | NCBI WGS metagenome assembly BNJU01 (sample SAMD00202456, study PRJDB9452) | human saliva metagenome | isolation source: human saliva | place: Japan
TCCACCCATGGAATAAGCGGGATGATGGAATCACAGGCAATCGTACTTTTCACGTGCAGCTAATCTGGTGTAACCAACCGAACCAACCGAGACCTGCGGCCACCATGAGAGCAGTAGCACCAACCTCTTTAGCAAAATAAGCACGTTCCACCAGCATCTGTGGCCCATCACCAGATACTGTCGGTAGCATATAGTCAAAGTATGTGTACCATGTGCGCATTCAGTCCTGTACCATAGCAGGACATCGCCTATCACGATCTATATTGAGAGAAGGACTCGATTAGAAATACCATGATCATCCTTATGACATCTTGCACCACCACGTGTAAGCTGCCACACATACGAGCCACTCGCATATTCGGTGTTCGATCGGCTGTACAACGGCTTTCGACCATTATGCGCGTCGAGTTTCCACCAAACGACGAATCTGTAAGCCAAATCGTGGCCCTAAACACATCAAAGTGTTGGACATAGCTCTCAATATCCACCACCCAGTTATGAGGCTTGTAAATTTAGCAAATCGCCAAAGACATACATTTAAAAATTCAGAAGTTGCTTTCTAAAGCTGTAAGTATTCACAGTGCGATATGGAAATACAGAGCCAAATAGTAACGAGAGGCATCAATCATAAGCATTTGACATCACACCATATTGCACATATGGAGGAATCTTCGACCATGGTTCAAGAGATTCTAGTCGACCAGTAATAGTTTCCTAATGTGATGGATCCGTTACAAAACTCATGATGGAAATTCTATGGTTTGCTCTACTTTGAACCGCCCAAGCACTGATTTTGCTTCTTTCATATGTACTGGCTTCATTCTATATGTAACTATAAATCGCTCGTCTTTCATGGATGCGTGGCCTATAACAATATTATTTAATTATATACCAGTAGTATACGATTCCATGATAAAGACCCTCACCCAAATTAGAGTGAGGTCTTTTAACAAACGAAAACATATATATTGATGTTTTACCTATACTAACAAGGTTTCTACGTGAGAGACAATACATATAATCGTAGGAGAGTAAACTCGTCTATCTATATCTCATTGGTAGAAATGTTTAGGATAACCTTTGAATCGTGTAAAGCATCGATACTACGAGTCGCACGATTAGGTTCAAGTTAACAGTTTTATAATCAAAACCATTAAACATTACATTTAATGAAATGACAGCGACTATACATTTACCAGCTGTGATACCAGACTTCAAAAGAATTTGAGCCTCGTTGTGAGTGTGTATAGAATTGAGGTGTCATGGGCAGGAATCATGGATACCTGAATACTAATGGCAACCAGCATCAGTGTTATAGTTACCATCGAAACGACTCCTTTACCAAGAGAACGAATCCCACTGGCGATAATAATCATGCCGAACATAGGCTATCCTGGCACCGCCTAATCACAGCATTTGGACTACTAAGCTGGATGAGAGTTGGCGCAATTTAGGAAAAGGCTCAATAAATTAAAATTACACCAGATGTCGCTGCCAACGAAACGACTCTAACACTGTGTTACAGCAATAAGACCTCATTGTTTTGAGCAACAGCGTATACGAAAACTAATATGATACCACCAATCACAGTGGATAAGCTATCTGCACTGACGTACCGCAAACAACTCTGGACCAATAGGTATTATCTACGACTTTCTCCAACTCGCAACACTATCACCAGTTGTTTCTACCATAACTACGAGCATTGCAATAATCATAGATACAATAGGAAGCAAAAGTCAAAAGGTTGAAGGCCAAAGAGAATGGTGTCGCAAACTAGAACCATTGAGATGCGCTACTTGATCTAGTAATACCAACAATCATGCCAAGGCTGTACACATGAGAATGAAGCCCAACCAAGATTTGCACGTACATCACCAGGAAAACCTCACCAAATCGATAAGTTAATACAACGAGAACAAAATGTAGCCACACCAAGAGCGCATGTGATAGTAGGATCGCGAAGTTTTTATTGCCTCACGCCACTTCTATCCAGTTACCAGCTACTGGCATCGTAAGCTGATACCAATAATAGTAATGATAGTACCTGTTACTACAGGTGGGAATAGCCGAATCAACGACTGAAAATGGTGCCATGAGGAATGTAAACGAGACCAGCTACGATAATCGCACTGTAAATGGTAGTAATATCATGTGCTGACCACTGGAATCATTGGACCTACAGAAGCAAATGTTACACCTTGAATCAAGAGGAATGCGACCACCGACAGGTCCGAAACCCTAATGTTTGAATCGATGTAGCTACACTACGTAAATAAGTCAGCTGTAATCAAACGAATTAAATTAATTGGCAAATGCATAGCATGTCAATTAATAATTGGTACAGCTACTGCCCCAGCATACATAGTCAGAACGTGCCCAAAACCATAAGCGAATAACTGCGGGATTAGTGTGATACCATCTACATGGTCGACACCAGATGCACCTTACCTCAAGAATCACCTCATACTCGTTTTAGTTGCTAGTTAAACTAATATAGTCATGCTATCGCACATGATAGAGTTTAGAAATCTCACACTCACGTGGAACCTTGATGGCTAGCAAAAGCCCTACCATTGCTAAAATATTCTATATATAACCTGTATGTTTTAATCGGCAAGGACCTACGTGGTTCTCCGTCGATAAGACGATACGCATTTGTAATAGCCGGTGCAATCGAATGCTAGAGATTTCGCCAATACCTTTAGCACCATGCGATGCATATTGTTCTGGTGTCCTTTTTCGATAAGACTTACATGAATTGGAGGACATTGGGTAGCTCAAGAAGTCCTAGCGTACCGTATTTAGATGTTACATACTCTTCTATAAGTGAAGTCTCTGTAACGGCACCCCATCTCTATAATGGCACCACCTTCGGCCTCGACCCGTACAGGATTGAGGGTTCACTACACGCTTTACATCGTATGCTGCATATGTACTAGCAACTTATTGTCTTCACCGATTGTTGCTACATGATATGCACCATAACCATAGGCAACATGATGATGTGGCTTTATCAGAATTGAAATGGATCTGTTTCACCGAGGAACTCTTCATAAATCTCTACACCATTCAGTTCTTCTAATATTAGCATCTAACATTTCTTTTAATCGAAGACTTGCTATGAGTTGCTTCCACCGGTAAGAAGTGTTTGACGAGATGCAGTAGTTGTACCAGAATCTGTACGTACTGTATCAGGTCGTTCTACTAAATACTTTATCCGCCGTTAAGCCTGTTGTTCTACTAAAGTACTTGTGCTCTAGTAGCCATGCTCTCGACCATCACAAGCGGCACCTGTACGGAATACGAACTTTCACCATCACGTACTTCTAAAATAACGCGACCCGCATCAGGTAATCCTACCCACCACGATTTTCAAGCATACTGCAAGACCTGCGAGTTAGATGCATAATATGTCTTTACGGCTTCCAAACATTCTACCAAAGCGGTTTCTTTTGGAACAGATTTGTCCGTTTGGTAATGAGTCACCAGGGCGCACATGTATGCGGAACTCCCAGGATCCATGCCTAACAACGCGCTAATTCATCAATATTTTGTTCTTGTCCAAAAGATAGTTTGTGTTACGCCGAATCCACGGAATGCACCGCCAGGAACAGTATTGTATAACACACACACTATCAGCAAAATTATCAAAGTGATAAGTGCCACAAGAATGAGTACCCAACGTTGAAGTACAGGACCACCTAAAAGATGCATACGCGCCACACTAGGAAATGATATTTACTTTTACTTGCTACCACTACCTTCGCATCACTAGCTGTTGTAACATCCATTTCTATGCATGACGTTTAGTATGGATATTGAGACTTTCTGACGGGAGAAAGTACCTTAGTTGGTCCTGTAAGCGACTACGAGTGATGCATGATGTTGTACGGTCATATCTTTCTTTTACCACCAAAAGCCACCACCTACGAGCATACTGTGAACCTTACAGCCTCATTCGGGAATACCAAGCATACGAGCAACTTCACTATCGATCATCATAAACATTTTGGCTACCTGAATGCAGATGATCTCATCTCCTCACGATATGCAACGGCACATTCTGTTCCATAAATGCATGGTCGGTTTGAGGTGTGGAATAATGATTTGTTATTACAAAGCAGCCTCTGCAATAGCCTTATCATATCGCGACGAGATAATGTTTGACGAGATAATACATTTCGTCTGGATGAAACTGAGGAGCATCTGGTTTTAAAAGCTCCAATGGATCTAGTACGGGTTCTAATTCAGTATAATCAACTTCAACTAGAGCCAATACTTCGTCTAAATATTTCTGAAGTGTACAAATTGCAACTCGCATCGCTCTACATAACGTGTAATATCACCTTCATGAAGTACATCCCAATCTGGCACTAAATGACCAGTTTTATTGAATGGTACATCAGCAAAGTCACGACGTTGCGACAGGCGTGTTCAAGAGCTTTTAGACACATCAACGCGATCCACTCTAGCCCGTGGATATTTAGAACGCAATGCCTTAGCGTAAAATCATACCATCCATATGAATATCTATCGGCATATTTTCCCGTACCGAAAGCTTTTTCCTCCGCATCGACACGATGTAAATGAGCGCTCATCAGCAGCATTAGTATCCTTTTCCGAACAGGTAAATTCTCACGAATCACTTTTCTGCTAGCATAATGCCTTCTTCAATTTTCACATAACCTGTACAACGACAAATATTGCCTAGATAGCTAACATCTTCAGGATGTGTCATTATTTTCATCAATTAGACCCTGCACCAATAATCATACCTGGTATGACAAAGCCACATTGCACTGCTCCACATTCATGCAACATAGGGTGTGTACAGCTTTTCCCTATCAGTTAATCCTCAATCGTCAATTGATTTGCCATCTAATTGGGAGTATTTACTACCAGCTTTTGCCTTTTTCCTGTCTCATACCACTGAGCACCACTGCACCACACTACAACTTTGGTGCCTGTCAGCTTCAAATCAGCCTCAAGAAATGACTAAGCGGCTGATCCTCTTGAGCCTCATAATAGGTGCCATTCACTTGAAAAGCGGTACATATATAGTCCTCTTTCATTAAGGAATACATTCACCAAGATACGATTCTATTAAGATCCATCTTGTACCACATGAGTGACCTCTGAGATTACATCACGAACCATACCGGTTACAGATAGTCCTCATACGGTATATAGTCAGCCTTTGGAGGGCGACCTTGAAACAGAATGTGTTTTGATTCTTATCTACGAGTGTAATATCTCCATCATCTACTTCAAGCTATGTACCTTCTTTAGGATACATGCCATATGAAGTTTTGCTGGTCACTCTACTATCTCACAAAATCTACGGCACTCATATACGTAGACCAACACATCATAGCAATGATACCTCGTTCTTCAGCTCCAGGAATACTCCGAATTGCGGTGTCATAACGACCCTTTAATTTTTGATCATTAAAGTAAAAAGCTACAATGGTCGGAACCAATGGTTTGAACACACCATTTCTACTAGTGCATCCTTCAATGCCATTTTAGATCTTGTATCGTTCTATGGAGACTCATCACATATTTAACCCCTTCAAAAATCAGGTAATTTATATCGTGATTCATCAAGCACCATACTGTGATATGTTTCACGAAAGTCACTTGATGTCCTAATGCTGCTCACGTAGAACTTCATCTACGCCTCTTTAGAACTTACATGCACAATATGCAGGGCTCTGTACCTAAAATGACCAATTGTAATGAAATCGCTTAATCGCTTCCGATTCAATCATGGCCAGTCTTGTGAGTGGATGATTGTCTACGTCTAGTACCACGTTTACGTTTATCTGCTACAAAGGCATCGATAAGATCACCGTTTTCACAGTGAGCCCTTCAAGCGCACCGTTGGTTTTATAGCTCAATGACTGCATAAATTTCGATCTGTTAAAACGGAGCCATTCGCTAGTACACCTTCTAGGACGATACACCAGCTTCTACAACCTTTTGGTATTTCATGAGATACCTCTTCATTCATTTCTACAAGCTCCATATGGAATTTTAGAAGTCACAGGAGCAATGCTCCAAGGCACGCTCCTTATGAACTTCTAACCTTACAAGGGATCCATCCTCAGGAGTAGCAAAGTTGATGATTGAAGTAGTGCCAAGAATAGCAGCCTTTGTACCCACTATCAAAATCATTGCAGTAGACGCCAAGGCATTGTCATTTGAAAGTGTGTATGAGGATCAATAAATCCAGGGAACATAGCAAACTTTCTGCATCACTGCCTGGGCCTCGAACAGGAACTGTACCATCAATGGCGACGATTGTCGCCATCGATAAAGTAAATCTCCGGTAAGGATCTGGATCATTTAAGACCAAGTCCCTTGTTGTGATAATCAGATACAGTAGTACACATGCTCTTTACAGAAGGCAGTATGACCTTCAATTCTTCAGGGTAATGCATCGATCAATCATACTGCTTCTTCACCTTGAAGCGATAACCACAGTTAGGCTCTGTGATGTAGAATCCATCATTTGCAGCTATCTGCTAGTGCTTCGGCATTGTGGAAGAGATGTAAATGCGATCCTCGTATGGTTGACAAGGTTCTACGCAATGACACGCACAGTTACCACACTCTCATTGACAGCTGATCAACATGGATGATCAATTTGAGCATCATTTACGAGTAACGACTTCATTACATCTATTAGGACATGCATGCACAAGCGTCACTAAATCGCGACAAGTGGTGGTAGTCGAGCTGTGTGTACCTGGGAGATGCATTGCTTCACGTTTTTCTTCATAGCATCGCTCTTTTGACTTTGTTCTCAGCGATATCTTTTAGTAAGTTCAGCGATAAGTTCTTTATGAATCAGCAGACATGTAATCAGTGAGATTCTGTACTTGTCTGCTAAAACCTTTGAAAGTATTGTCAACCTTCGCCTTGCAGAAGAATTGTACGATACTGTTACCGGCCAGATACCGCAATCAAAGATAGCTTTGATGTTTTGTTTTACAGCACCGCCGCTGTAAGACGTGGTAAACGTTCGCCAATTGAGCACTAGGAGCTCAGCTGACCAATTGTTACAGGGTAGTAAGTTTACCAGACGTACATTTGCTCGCCTGGCAATTCATTGTTGTGAATTTGTACAGAATGTATTTGTCAATTTAACGCCAAAAATCTTGTATGTTTTTCACAAGAGCGATAAGACGTTCTAACATTGGAACAGCTTTGTCAAATGAAGGTCAACTTCAAACTGGTGATCTTCAAAGTCAATGTACTCAGCCAGCGTTATCCAATAATCTCTAATGCGTTTTGGACCCTAAATGTAGGGATTGCATTTTAAGTATAGGTGAAGACCTTTTCATGATAAGGTAAGCAAATGGATTCGATTTCTTCTGCTAGCAACTGCATTGTGGACAATGTGATTGTTGACAAAGTTCATCACCACAGAGTTGATGAAATCACTCGATATGTTCAAATTCATCTACGTGGTCAAGGGCACCATTGTTTACATGTATCACATTGAGATTGAGATGCACATTGTGTTAGATGAATTTATGTCAACCATAGGGCTCTTGATACCATGGTGTTGTAGCCAACACTCATGATGAATAAGAATCCATCTGGATCGCCAGTCCCTAATTCTTTAGAGATTAATTTCAGCGAACCAAGCTTTTACTGTATCATCAGCAGCTTCATCACAGCTATATCAGAAGACCATTCACGTTGTTGCTGCGTCTACAGAGTAGATACAAGGTCTAGGAATACCTAGTTCTTCACCATACATAATTTGTACGGTTTTAATTCAATGCAACGAGCACCAGCTACATAAGATGCCGCCAATGTTTTGTGCCAACTGTGATTAGGGGCCAGCCGCTGGACCCACAGGATTTTCTTAATAGATTTACGAGATAGATAAGCGTTGATCATGATTCGTACGATGAATTTTTATATTTACATTGTAAATCGATTGACATCTGTACTCAGTCATAATGTGTGTTCATCAAATTTCGAAACTTACCGGATACATAATGTCACCATAATGTCACACTCCTTTAAGCGCTTGCGTTATGGGTTTAGTCGTTCCATAAACCTCTTAGATGTTGTTAAAATCTCGTCCATTACTTCAGCTTTTATCAATGCTTTGAATTTACGATCAATCATGCGGTGGTACACCATCACTATCAGCGTTACCATACATACGTACATCGAATAGTAAGTGACCATTGATGTTGTTTTCATCGTGGTGTTGAGCTGCGTAATCAAGAACAATTACGTCAGCTGCAGCACTTTTTCAAGGATGCCCACGTAGTATCGAAGAATTCATTAGCCATTTTGCGGTTGTTTTCAACAGCATAGGAGGTAAATTTCGCCCCAGCCTTCACATGGTTTATGTTGCTCATGTTTCACGAGACACCCCTACTTTAGGATTCGGAGCATATCATTTGTATAACCATTCTGTGCAAAGCAACAGTGATCCGTGTCTGCTAGTTTCAAGATATCATGTCGCCCACTGCATCACCATGTTACTTACCGGGTTATGTACTGACCTTCGAGATTTTTCAATAATGCCATCTTCGTCAGTTGCTGTACACAGTGACCAGCGATACTCTTAGGGCCTTAAAATACCTGCCTCTACGAGACGTCTCCAACAGGTGTCATGCCATACTTTTCTTTACTATCTGCCACATCTTCAGGACCTTCTGCAACATGAACATGATATCCCAACTGATCCTCATTATGAGCTTTCACATAATCTAATGTTTCGTGCTCAATGTGAAGATGCATGCCCATCATCGCCGCCAGTCTGATGGATCTTTATTTGCTTCTTTACCAAAACGTACGTTTTCTGCAACAGCGGCTTTCATTTGGTCTACGCCATTGCGGTCGGATACTTCATAGCATAAACATGAGCGAACGCCGAATTGTTTAGCTAGATCTGCAATGATGGATAAGCTGTTAGAACTTACCATAACTTGCATGGTCAAAAATAGTAGTTACACCATTTTCGATGCAGCTAAATACGTAAGTAATGCACTTGCTTTACATCTGGAGCCGTCAATTTATTATCTAAGTAGAACCAAAGTCCTTCCAAGATTTCACCGAAGTTTGTCGGTGCTGACCTGGCAAACGGATAAGCCTCGTGCGAGAGCGGAGTAAATATGATGATGTGCATTAATGAAACCCTGGCATAATCAAGCCACCATGAGCATCAATAATTTCTATGTTTTATAAGCTTTGCATAATTCATCATATTTACCAATATCAGCAATTTGAGTCCCGTCGATAGTAACAGCACCATCACATAGATGATAGGTCTACTCAGGTCGTGATAATAACAGTACCTTTTCCTAATATAATCAGTGGGCACCTCCTCAACGATTCGTTGAAAATGCATACTATAAACATATATTATTATAATACGATACGTGTGCCTGTTTTTCCGCTAGTACATCTTTAGATTTCTAATAATGTGATAATTGAGACACGGCTGGATTCTGCAAATGCTATAGCGTCTACCTTTGGTTTCATCGAGCCTTCTGCAAACTCACCATTGATATATATTCTTTTAGCTTGTGTAACGGTTATTTCATCTGCCATTTTTCATTTTTCTTTTACCAAAGTTAATGGCAACCTTTTCAACAGCTGTTAAAATAACGAGAACATCAGCATCAATTTCTTGGGCCAATAAACTACTAGTCCAGTCTTTATCGATAACAGCAGCTGCACCACGAAGTTCATTGCCTTCTTTTAGTTACTGGATACCTCCCCGTCACACAAGCAACAATTAATTGTCTACTTCTAAACCTTTAATTGCTTTCTAGTTCAATGATTTCTTTTGGTGCTGGAGATGCCACCACATCGACGATAACCACGACCCGCATCTTCTTTTACCACATAATCGTAATTCTTTTCATGATTCAGCTTCTTCCTGAGGTCATAAAATGACCAATTGGTTTTGTAGGATTTTGAAAAAGCTATTTTGATCAACAAGTACTTGTGTAACCATAGTCATTGTTGGCAAAATCCTTAATACCACGATTTTAAGAGCTCTTCGTGAAGAGCATTTTAGGTCATAACCAATATAAGTCGGCTCATTGCTAGCAAATGCAGATAATGGAGTGTTTGGTTGACCTTCTACTCACGAGTTAATGCAGCCATCGCATTGTTGATCATACCAATTTGAGTGTCCATTACCATGTTACCACTACGATCACAATCAGCTTCTACTAAATCAATGATTGTTTTAGCTGTACTTTTTACTGCAATTTTCTGTTCTGGTAAGGAATTGCCCAATGCATTCTCAGTATGCTACTGTACTCTTTTCATGTTATGCCTCATAACAAACTAGTTACAAGGAGCCATCAATACGGGATGGGCCCCTAAACCTTACTACGGTTGAACCCGTTGTTCCTTCCGTTCTAATTCTTTTTAAGGTTTCTGCAGGATTTTTAAATTTGCTAAGGAAAATCATGTAATAATATATGGTTTGTAGCTTTGCCTCTATAAAGAGTATGCAGTAGCGATCAAATACTGTTGCATCTTCTGCCTTCTTCACAACTTACACCTGTAATATCTACTGGTAAGCAATGTAAGTAAAGAGCTTTGCCGTCCCTTACGAGACTCATCACTCTCTTCCGCACATGCCTCAATCTTTATGTTTACCATTTTCTTCAAGAAGCACTTTTCTAAGGCTTTAATACCTTCATGATCATTTTCACCATCAGTTTTGTACGTTTTTCCATTGCACCGAATGGAGCCCAGCCTTAGGAGATACGATGTCTCGCATCTTTGAAAGCATCTTTCATGTCGTTAGTTCTACGGAATGAACCGCCACTAGCTTTCAGCTTGTTTCTAGCGATTTCTTCAACTTCCGGCATTACTTCATACCCTTCTGGATGGGCTAATACAACTTCCATACCGAGACGAGTGAATAAACCAACAGCACCTTGAGGTACGGATAAAGGTTTACCATAAGATGGAGAATACGCCCACGTCATAGCAATCTTTTTACCTTTAAGATTTTCTACACCGCCAAATTCTTTTGATGATATGAGCTGTATCAGCCATGATTTGTGTAGGATGGTCGATATCACATTGTAGATTTGCAAGCGTTGGGCGTTGCTCTAATACACCATCTTCATGACCTTCTTTAACTGCATCGGAAACTTGATGCATATAAGCATTGCTCTTTACCGATATACATATCATCACGAATACCGATAACATCTGCCATAAAGGAAATCATATTAGCTGTTTCACGAACTGTTTCACTCGTGAGCGATTTTGAGATTTGCCTTCGTCTAAATCTTGAACTTCAAGACCTAGTAAATTACAAGTGAAAGCAAAGGAGAAGCGTGTCTTCAGAGTTATCACGGAATAAAGAAATGCCAAGACCGCTGTCAAATACTTTTAGTAGAGATATTGCGTGTCTCTAAGAGCACGTAATGCATCAGCTACTGCCCATACAGCCTTGCAATTCATCATCAGATTTTTCCCAAGTTAAGAAGAAATCTTCACCGTACATTTTACTAACGTCTAATTTTTGTAAAGTTTCAATACTTTTATTGGAAGTCTGTCATCTGTAAGTCCTCTCTTCAATTCCCTAAAGGGCTACTTTAGGATCTAACTTTATACGATGCCTCATCAAACAGTGAGGCACTATATGAAATTCTAAATATCAACTATTTTCCAGTTATTCCGTTTATATTAAATCTAATTCAATGTATGTGATATTAGTCTTGCAATATACTGGATGGTAATAATGCATATACAGCAGCACATGTTGCAAGATCTTGTTTTCCATGTACTTCGTTAGAGCATAGTGCTTGTGCTTCTGCACCAGGACCGAAGCCAATACAAGGAATGCCATTACGACCCATGATAGATACACCATTTGTGAGAATGTCCATTTATCAGTTAATGGGCGAGCTTTACGCATTTCAACTGTATCTTCTGCACCAATACGTTCATTACCATATAAGTTTAGTATAGCTTTTCCAAAGCTTCTGTTACTTTATGATCTTTAGGAATTACCCATGTTGGGAAGTAGCATTCGATTGGATAGGTTAAACCAGTCCAAGATGGACGAGCATATTCGCACATGGATACTTTTCGCACCATATTCTTTAACATGTGGCAACGCTTTCGATTTCTGCCAAACAACTTTGCTAAGTTTCACCAGCAGTCATACGACGATCCAAGGAAATAGCACAGGAGTCAGCTACTGCAACAACGGTTTGAGAAGTATAGAAAATTTGAAAGTAGTTACTGTACATCGACCTGAAGCGAGCTTCTGTCATGGTCAGGGTTAATTTAGGGTCAAGCATTTCTAACAAGGCCTCTTAATTTTTGTGTTCATCAGCAGAGTTAGTATTTAATTCACGGATGTCTTGAAGTATATTCACTATTTTATAAATTGCTATCACCGCGTTCAGGAGCAGAACCATGGCAAGATACGCCTTGTACGTCTACGCGGATTTCATGCGACCACGTTGACTGCGGTAGATACCGCCATCAGTTGGCTCAGTGGATACTACGAATTCAGGACGATATTGCGTCCTTTAATCATGATCCCCAGCAAAGACCATCACAATCTTCCTCTGAACTGTACCTCACAACAAGTACACGATATTTATCACTTAGAAGTCCTAAGTCTTTTCATAATTTTAGCGCCGTATGCAGTGGATACAATACCACCCAATTGGCCAGATACGCCACGGCCACCACTTTAGTTTCATCTTCGAAACCATCATATGGATCACAGAATCCCAATTGTCACGGGTGCCAATACCAACTGTATCAATATCGTCCATCAAAGGCAATGAGAGTTTTCCTGTACCCATATACTCGAGAATATTCATAGGATCTACTCCAACTTCATCAAATCCCTAGGTCTTTCATTTCTTGTTCTATACGTTTTACATGATCTTTTTCTTCAGCACTTTCACCTGGAAATGCTACGATCTCACGTAAAATTTTGCCATCGCTGGGCCATGTTGCCGCTTGTTGTTTGCTGTTGTAAATCCATAATTAATGCCTCCTAACGATCTTCACCATACCACATAATATTTTTATATCTTTCAGGATCCGTATCACCTTTCAGTGGAGAAACAGAGTACCTTTGAAGACGCATCTAGTTCTAACTCTTTCCGTAAATCTTCATATTCGGCATCGTCATAATTGCCATTACAAGACCTACGGAACTGCACCAGACCTCACCAGTAGTAATTGAGTATCGCCTTTAATTTGCGCACCACCAACGCGCATGCCTCAAAACGTGCTACCCAGTCAGGCGCAGAAACGAATACATCTGCACGATTTCTTAAAATATCCCAAGAAACCGTGTTCGGTTCACCACAAGCCAAACCCGCCATAATTGTTTCTAAATCACCTTCTACGATACGAGGTTTACCATCATCGCTACAGCGCCCTGTATAAACAAGCTGCTGCTGCCGCTTCTACAACAACTAATTTAGGTTTTTAGCACATTGCGGTATAGATTAGTGAAGCAACCCACTACAGAACCGGCAAGGAGCTCATACCAGCTTGTACAAATACATGTGTAGGAACTTTACAATTCATCAGCTTCTAATTGATTTGCTGTTTCCATAGCCATGTGTGCCATAGCCTCGCATAATCCAGTTTGGAATTTCTTCATAACCCTCCCATGCAGTATCTTGAACCACAACACCGTTAGGAACTTTTGACTTTTTAGTTGCTAAGCGTACACACTCATCGTAGTTGAAGTCTTCGATCGCTATGGTAGCGCCTTCGTTTTCGATTTGTTTTCACGATATTCTGTAGAGCCCTTTGGCATAAATACTTGCGATTTTTGACTCAATTTATTGGTGCCCATGCTACACCACGACCGTGGTTACCATCAGTTGCAGTGTAAAGAATGTAGTTTGACCAAATTCTTCTTTAATTTTGCAGATGTTAATACATCATATGGTACATCCTCAACAGCTTTACCAGTTTGTTGCGCCACATATTTTGCCATCGCATAGGAAACCGCCTAATACCTTAAAATGCATTAAGGCCAAAATCGGTAGATTCATTTTACAAAGAGTGCATCAACACCGATATGAGATGCTAAATTTAAGCGATACAAGTGGAGTAATGCTATATTGTGGAAAACTTTCATGAAAACGCTTTAGCTTTCTTAACCTCTCTAACATCCATAACTGGACAAAACTTGTCACTGATGGTGCCATCGTATTACGTTCTACTGAATTCGTTCCATATTTGCTCCTAGGATCTCTTCCTTTACAGTATTTAAATCACTATAAAGAGTAAACTTTGAAATATTAAAAATACTCTGCCATCTTCTCAGAAGACTTCGAGATAAGAAAAGCCCTTTTCGTTTAAATAGGTACTAGCTTTTAAGCGTTCCACCTTATCTCATCAATGATCCTGGTTTACCAACTCATACGTTCTACGTCTAGTAATAAATCATCTAATAGTTCCGATACACTCGTCGTAATTTTTCAACAGATCCTGTATCTCCTGACCTGTAGCTGACCAGACTATCCAAAAGCCGATGCATCAAAAACAAACTCTGTTATATCTTGGTTAATCCTCAACAAGTATGCTATACGACCTGTATCATCACGAATATACATGGTAGAAGATTTTAATATTCGGCCATCTTTAGTTTTTGTGAGATAACCAAACCTACCCTCGCTACCATCGTCATGACTCAGCACATCTAAAAACCACATGCGATGGACCATCACCAACATGTCGATTAGTTATAGTTCCATTCTCAATATATACAAGAGACGAATTGATATCCCTTGTAAATCATGAATCAATACTTCACAGGATGGGCCAAATTGCGCCGCTAATCCATGGGCTATGACTTTTATTCGCTCTAATGTACTCATTGAAATAACCCCTCTTCCAATGTCATTGGTTAACCTTTCCAGTTTAAATAACGCCAGCCCGGTTAATAGCTAATATAAAATTAACCCTAACTATTTTTGTATCAACCTAAATTCTTTGTTAGGTTCTTTAACTAAATATAGGACTAGTGTAATAAAAATGCATATAATTATGCATTAAAAGTTATTTATAATTATATGCTTATATACACAAATAGAGATAAAGATAAATAAATATTATGATTTTTTCATCACATTTACTTAACGATATTAAAATTTTTAATAACCTTTGCTTTATCATATCAATCATAAGTACATGATCATAACCACCCTGCAGAACGGTGGTTTGCTCTGACCCTATAAGGGTCTTTATCTGAGTGGTGGCCTCTAAAGAGGGCATTGAATGATCTGACAACCACTCTATTACATATTGGTCGCCCCTCTACCGGGGGCTTTTATTTGCCTATTTTACTCGGCTCACCCGCAAACGGGTCGGTATACTCTTTAAAGTTTAATGTATCTTGTGCTATATCTTCTTGTAGTTGATTGCGAATATACTCTTTATCGCTCCTTCATATCGTCCTACCGTATCCACATAACATCCTCTACACCAGAAAATGTCTATTTCATACTTATATTTTTAAATTTGCGTGTTTGTCGAATATCATGAGGCTACTCTTTTGCTAAATCTCTACAAAACTCGATACACTTTAAATGTGGTGGAATCGTTACTAGCAAATGGATATGATCCGACAGCATTCCGCTTCGATAATCTCTACATTTTTCTTTTACATAAACTCTTAGAATTTTACCTACATCAGCTTTTATCCGACCATAAATTATTTGTCTCTATATTTTGGAGCAAAACAATATGATATTTACATCTCCATTTACTATGTGATAAGCTTTTTACGTCATTCATTGATATTGAACCTCCTATGTTGAAATGTTGTGTCCAGACCAACCCATTCTAGCACTAGGAGTGTTCTTTCCTTTTCTCTAAGAATTTTTACTGACCCCCTGTTTAACTGGGGTTTAGTCATGCCTATTCGGCGTATAAAAAGGCTGTAATAACGAATTATCGTCATTACAGCCTTTTTATTATTAACTAGTATTTAGTTTATTTAGTAGTTGAAATCAAATTAAGCATTTGCTAATGTTTTACCTAATTCTCTGGCATTGTGCATTACCATCATCATCAGGTTCGCCCAAGATTGCTACGCCATCAGCCACTAATTCGCCACCAGCATCTTTGTAATCTCGAGTGCCCCAGTCTTCCAAACCAAGTGCCACTCCAACCATAGGAGCCAAAGATCGCTATTTTTACCACCAACTTGCCTTCAGTTCAGTGTAGAATGGTTCACAAATTCGCCTTCTTCAATTGTCTCTGCACCCATATCAGCATAGCTAAGAGCTAATTTTTCATAAGCTGCTGCTCATCAACAGATACTTCAGAAACGGATTTTTACTTCAACTTCTTTGACCTGCAGCTTTAATACCTTTCAGCTACTTCATAAGCCATGCGTGTTCTGTATTGCCTGTACCGGACCAAAAATTACACCAATCATCTTTGTACCTCCTAGGCTGTTCTTTGCGACCAATGAACTAAATGTTTTTCCCAACATCAATTGAGTTTGACAAAATTCACGACATGCTTTGTAACACAAGAAAGAGCGTTGCGATTTACCACATCATAGTAAACCTTCCACTTCCGCACATTCGGTATCCTCCACCACGATAAGAAATAAAACATTTCACATCCTTTAATGGGTAACCACAAAAAATGCCGATTTCATGGAAACTCAATGCTACTTCCATACGATATCTAAGATGTTCAGCATCTCCATAATGCTCATTCGATCATGATAACCGTAGGCTTTTCAAAAATAACATCACCGCAGGTTGGCGTACATAGTCTCTTAATTGCTTCTCACGGAATACCAATAGTCGTTCGCTTACAACGACATAATTCAAAAGAAGAACAACTTTTTCATTGAACGCTTTATTATACTCTATCAATACAAATTGATTTGTTCATTCATGTCCCGTGGAATAGAAACCAAGTTCGATAGCTTAATACCTCGAATTGCTGGTGACAGTGATATCCAATGATATGGTCAATTGAATTCATCATAATAGTACCCGCCTGTTGCATACATCGTTAGAATTGCCTCTAATGAGAATAATTCTATAGGCTCATAGTACTCTTGATGAGAAAAATTGTCAAGAATAATTGATATATATTTTCAATAATTATTTATTATTTGGTATGTAATAAACCTTTAACTTTAGGGAATACAACACTATCATTAGCTTCATCAACAGCGATTAAATGGAGCATTTGGTCCTGTATATTTATCTTCAGAAATACTAATATGTAATATCTCATTATAAGAATTATTATTAGCTACACTTATATTTCCAATGTACCTTCATAGGTTGCCTTGTTTTTACTAATGGATTTATTACCGTAAAAGTACCAAGCGATGAGCTCTCACCCTTGTTAATAGACGTACCAATGCACCAATTGAGGAAGAATCTGTATTATATTTTTGCTTCACTCACACTGACCAGATAATTGTTTACCTATCATACATACTAGTGTAAACAGCATATCGCATTTCGTTTTCTGTTAATATTTAATGTATATACATCTGCAGAAGATACACCTGCTTCAAGAAGTACAGATTTAATCGTCTTTTTCCCTTCCCCGCAAATAATGCTTTAGTTGTTTTGATACATAGTAACACCTTCAGGCAATTTAACACCTTGATATGTTACAGTTTGACTTCTATTTAAAATGGACTTGATATTTGCTCGCAGAACTCAGTAGCTGGCACAGATGCTAACACAGCCGCCGCCGTAGCAAGTAATACTAATTTCTTCATATTTTTCCTCATCAAAGCTTTTAATATAATAAGCTAACAATACAACATCTAGAGATTAAAGCCAAACAATGGCTTAGGCTATTCTAGAGCATCTATTGTCATTAAAGTATTTATAGTAACTCAGTGTTAAAGAACCGCCCACCAAGGAGCGGTTCTTTACATGATAGTAATATAAAATAAGCGTTATATTATTTCTTTTGTGCCTTTAGCCCAGCTATCGCGTAAACCAACAATACGGTTCATTACGATATAATTTGGTGTGTATCTTATCAGTTACAAAGTAACCTTGACGCAAGAATTGGAAATGGTGCTCTGGTACAGTATTAGCAAGACATGCTTCCCCTTTACTATGGAATACTTGTAAGGAGTCATGGTTGAAATCGCCCAAGAAGTCTTTACCATCCGAATCTTCTTTAAGTAAATAATCATATAAGCGAGATTCAATATCTCACTGCGAGATGCTTCAACCCAGTGCAATGTCCCTTTACCTTGCGAGTACAACCGCCACTGCTCTTAGTTTCTGGATCATATGTACAGTGTATTTCTGTAATATTGCCATTTTCATCTTTAATAACATCAGTACATGTAATGAAGTATGCACCTTTTAAGCGTACTTCTTTACCTGGTGCCAAGCGGAAAAATTTCTTAACTGGTTCTTCCATAAAGTCATTGCGTTCAATGTAGATTTCACGACCGAATACAACTTCACGGTTACCCAACTCTTCATTTTCTGGATTGTTTTCAACTGTGCAAAGTTCAGTTTGACCTTCTGGATAGTTCGTAACAACAACTTTCACAGGATCAATAACACCATAGGGCGTGTAGCTTTGAGTTTCAAATCTTTCACGGATACAGAACTCAAGCAAAGCAATATCAACAACGCTATCCGCCTTCGCTACACCAATGCGATCACAGAAATCACGAATTGCTTCTGGCGTAACCACGACGGCGCAAACCTGAAATTGTCGGCATACGAGGATCATCCTAACCAGCTACAAGGCTCTGCTCTCAACAAGAGCACGCACTTACGTTTGGACATAACTATTTTAGTTACATTCAAGCGAGCAAACTCTAATTTGTTGAGTGAATTTCAGTATCATCCTATCCTCTAACACTCAATCATATAATGGCTGGTGAACTTCAAATTCTAATGTACAAATAGAATGCGTAATGCGTCTCAATAGCATCTTCAATAGGATGGCAAAAATCATACATAGGGTAAATTTTCCACTATTACCCGTATTATGATGCTCTGTATTTAGCACATGATAAACAACAGGATCACGCATTACGATATTAGGATGCGCCATATCGATTTTTGCACGCAATACCTTTTCTCGATCTTTATACTTGCCAGCCTTCATTTCTTCGAAGAGTGCCAAGTTTTCTCACACTACGCTCACGGTATGGGACTATTGACACCAGAGTAGAGAAATCGCTGCGATTTTGTTTTTAATTTCATCTGCAGTTTGATCATCTACACAAAGCCTTGCAAGGGTGATTAATTTCTTAGCATACTCATACATTTGGTCAAAATAATCAGATGCATGAGCGTGGTTGTTCATTCCAATCAACCACCATTTAACGTCTTCCATGATGGAGTTTTACATATTCGACATCTTCTTTACAGGATTTGTATCATCAAAGCGAAGATTTGTTAAGCCATTGTATTGTTTACCAATACCAAAGTTGCGACAAATAGATTTAGCATGTCCACTATGCAAGTAACCATTTGTCTCTGGTGGAAAGCGAGTCATACATCGGCCACCGTATTTGCCAGTTTCTGTTATCTTTTGTTGATAATAGCTCAATAAAAGTTAACAGATACAACTTCTTCAGGAGCTACATCTTTTTCAATGTCTTTATGTTCCAACGTTCTTACTCCATAGGAAAAATATTCTTTTTATTTTACCATATTTTGTATAAAACCGCATATCTTTTAATGTCTTCCGCTTTTAGTCGAAACTGCAGCTAAATCAACGCCAGCCTTTTTAAGCTCTTCTAGCGCAGACTCTACATCCATTTGAGGTTTCTTATAATTTACTTTCATTTACACATGTTTTTAAAGGTTTCTTATGAACGCCGGCAATAATATTATCCGCTGTCAAAATAGACATGTCGCAACGAGTTCTATCTGTGTAGAGCCAATATGCGTGTACAATAAGGCAGTTTTCTACATCCAACAATGGATGATCCGCAGCATGGTTCTGGATCCGTTACATCGAGGGCAGATAATCGATTTCACCCGTTTTAAGAGCATTGATAAGTGCATCAGTATCTACGACAGGTCCACGACCAACATTGAGACAAATAAAGCTGTATTCTTCATCTTCTTGAAAAACGCTTCATCACACATATGATATGTTTCATCTGTCAATGGAGCCATAACGCATACTACATCACTAATGGCTAATAAATCATCTAACTCCATATAAGTAGTCTTATGAATCTTATCATCCAAACGTTGATTACGATTATGATACACAACAGTCACACCAAACGCACGGGCACGTCGAGAAATGGATACGCTCGATAGCCCCCATGCCAATGATACCAAGAGGCGACGACTTAAATCAAAAACCTTTAATATTAGAAGGTCTTTGAGCCCAACGACCGTCTTTTTACAAAGTTAGCATTTTTCTATAATACGACGACCAGCCGTGGCAATCAACGTAAATGCAAGTTCGTTACCGTTTCATTGAGAACACCTGCTATTGCCATGATGAATACCTGCCTCTGTTAGTTCATCAATATTTACATTATCATAACTTACGGCCGCTTGTCTATAACCTTAAATTTGCGCGCATTCTTTACAAGATCACCATCTACATCTAAAGGTCGTACACACCACAAAACCATCCGCATCAATGAGCCATTCCTTCAGTACCTCACGAGGCATCACTGTTTTCAGTCCATTGGCGCATCTACATGCTCTTAAATATGCACTCCATCTCTTTGAGAACCAGTCCATTTACTACTACTAGAGGTTTCTTTTCCATGTATATCCCTCCCTAAAAATTCTATATATTATAATTATATTTTATACTAGAAAGCTAACGTAATAGACAAAAGGAGGAGGTCAAAAACCTCACCCTTTTTATGTATAATTTAAATTTGAACTAGTTCAAATCTGCAGTACAGTTAGGGCATTTAACTGCATTGATATTGATTTTGATTTCCAGAATTGACATTCTTCGTTGCAGGTGCTTCTGCAACTTCCTCTTCTTTCAGCAGATTTCTATCTATTTTAGCCAAACCATGAACCATCAAGAATACAACAAATGCCAAAATCAAGAATTGAATCAAATCAGTAATAAATGTACCATATGGCACAGATCCAGGCTGCACGAGCTGTAAGTATCAGCACCAGCCGTGAATGCATCTAGAACCTGTGCTCAATGGCAAGTACAAATTACTAAAATCAATACCACCTGTGAATACACTGAGAACAGGCATGAATAGTTGGTTACAACAGAATTAACCAATGCATGTGAAAGCAAGACCACTAATCATACCTAATAGCTGGGTCCATCATATTGCCTTTGAAAGCAAATGCTTTAAAAGTCATTTAAAAGTCTTTCATTTTCATACCCTCAGATACGTTTAATTGAGAATGCATTAATAACAGTACTAATCATAAAAATAAAGATAAAAAGATGTCAAGAAATTTCGATGTAGTTTTTAAAATTTGAGTTAATATAGTTTTCATAATTCTATCTATTATTGTAATAAATCACTTGTTATGCGTATTTTTACACCATATTTCCTATGCCTACACTCTAAAATGCTATATTACCTTCGAAAAATAGAGTCTAACCAACTTTGGTCAGACTCTATTAATTGAAGTAGTAATGTATTACTCCATTAACCCAAGCCTCAGCGAAAGAAGTTACATCGCCTCTATTACTGCAATAAATGCAGGTGGTATCATGGAAGTATCTAAAGATTGACTAATACGTCGCCCCTACAATTACTCCTTTATTAGCAAAGAAACCAAGAGAAGTAATAGATATGTAAATCATCCAACTTACGATCCAAAACATATTCGAAGCATCGTTGTACAATCTGGCTTTTAGTAATACCCTAATTTAGCATAACCACGCCGCGCCATATCCTTTGTTACCATCGGACGAGCGTCATCAATAATGTCCTTGATGATGGCATCCATTATGGAACGCTTGCATCGTAGTACATACGATACAAAAATCCATTTCAAAACAGATTTCCTCCGTATAGAATATATTGCGCATGTGCTTTTGCATATTTTCCTCTCACATCGCGACCATAGAGGGCTACTGTAGGAATAGAGAATCTGATTAAACAATTTTGCAATTTACTGATAGAGGACTCCGCCTGAGCGTTGATAAGACAGATTCCAAAATAATCAAAGTCCACGCCTACTCTTACCAAAGCCTCGTAAAGCTACCGCACTCAGTCTCCCTTCTACGATGATAATACACCGAGCGTATCAGAGCCTCTTTGCCTCAGGAAAGATGCATAATCAAGTGTTTTCTACCTCTTTAGGGAAAATTGAAGCACTCCACACGCGCACAGACCATATTATTTTCATCCTGATAAAGCTGAATAATATGACGATAATCGTCAACTAGTGCATCCGTACTGTGAGTAACCACAAAAAGCTGTCCTAATAATCCATCTATTTTAAAAATATCTCGCAGTAATGCTAAAAACTCTTCATTTTCATTAGCTGCACCTGACGGCACTACTGAGCACAGCCTGCTGCACAAATACGGACTCTAAATGTAGCTCTGGCTCATCCACACTTATAAAGATTGGTAAAAACTTCGTATCTCTTGCATCATATACAAGTGAAGATTCTAAATTTGTAGATTGCACTACTCACTATCATATAAGTTTTGAGCCAAACTCTTGAGAGCCACAGCCACAATCAATCGTACATTATCAGCAGAATACTGATGTTCCATAGCGGAGGATGTGACAATACCTCTACAAGATGTTGAATATTGAGCATACAGTAAGGATCTAAACTTTACGTAAACCAACAATTTCACGCTGAAAATCATCGAGTAGGCATTTCTAATCGAGACACATAAGCTTTGTAATAGCTGTCCTAATTCTCACATATAGAGGACGGTATAGAAAACAGTTCCTGCCTGAGGTATCGCGATGACACACATATAAAGCATGACGAATCATAGACAACGCATAGGCTCAATCTCTGCATCAGTGACTCTGTATAATCGTGGATATACTCTTGTCAACTTGTTCAAGTCGTAAACGGTAGGTAGGTCCTCATCAGCAGTATACATACTTTTTATAATTTAACTCACCCAAAGATATTTCAAAATCAATGCGGATAGGCTTGTTTACATCCGTGAAATCACTTTCAATGAACCCATGACACTCCATGATAATTTCTAAGAGATCTAGAAAATTAGACTCACCCACCGCATTCTCACCGACAAAGTAATTAATCATCAGAAAGCTCAACGTTACATCGGCTAGGTTCCTATAGTTTTTCAATATGCATCCATTTTATATACATAGCTCCTCCGTCTGTAGCTACTTTCAAAATGAAAGAGCTCAGTATATTTCATTACCACAAATCACTAACCAATACCCTTGTATTTTATCTTTTATGTAAAAAGGTGCCAATCACGAATGTAATCAGCACTCCCCACTGTCACTATACAATCTGATATTGCATATATTCGACATTTATTTGATTTATCTCTATGACCTTGCCTCTCTTAATGGACCACCTGTTCTTAAGACGCGCCAACATGACAGAAGATATAAACATGGCAATACCAGCGCCCACTGTTGCTATAGATAAGCTTTCACCAAAGATCAAGAACCCGTAGAAGGAACTAATAAATACGCCAACGTATTGCAAGAATTGAGCCACTACAGCATTGGTCGTAACAAAAGGCTCCGGTCCCAGAAAAAACTACGCTACTACACTAATACCACTCGATAGCCAAAATAATGAACCAGTCTGTACCTTGAGGCATAACGAGCTGTTCTGTAGTGACGAGGCCTGCAATCATACCAGTAATCATGCAAAAATGAGGCCATAATTTCAAAAATTACTATGTTGTCCGGCAAGTCATTAATAGTTCGTATTGTCGTATAGGCTGCCGCAGCTACAGAGCAGCAGACCTAAAATTGCTACCAAGGCATACCAAGAAAAATGATTCATAACTAAAAGGGTTTACCATTACTAAGACAGTGATCAAAATAACTCCGAGCCATTTGCCAGCCCCTTTTAGGTATCGATTCCTTCAGAAACAGCGCACCAAAGATAAAAACAAATATTCCTGTCGTCTGAAATAGAATTGTTGCATCAGATAATTTTATGTGTACCAATGCTAGGAAATTACATACCATACCAAAACCGCTGTATAGGCCACGCATGACGAGGAGCCTCGATCTCTTTTTGAAAAATCGGATGCCCTTCACATACATAATAATGAGCACCGCAACAGTCCCAAAGAACCCACGGGCAAAAGCGACTCTCCCAGGTGGAATATTTGTTCTCAACAGTTTTACGAATACATTCATCGTACTAAATAAAAGTGGATAACAATGCATAGTATAAGGCCCTTTTTAGCTATAGCCCTCCTATAATTATATTTCTCTATATAATTATAAACCCATATTTCTATAAATAATGAATACATCAATACATACTAACAAAATTCCTTATCATATATGATGAATGTTAATTTAATGAGAAAATGAATTTAATTGGTTAATCAATAAATGACTACTCAATAAAAACATATGAGATATGCCGCCCTTCTCAAGGAAAGGCGGCATTGTATTATTTAGAGAATGTATTCTACAAAATCTAAGATTTCTTGTTTCATATTCTCTTGTCGATTGCTTTTTGTAAGCGCAATGGTTTTGACTGTAGGCTTCCAATTGTTTAGGGAAGGCAACACCCGTTACAGAGATATTATCTAAGCTTTCATAAGGAGTCTCGCCCACTCTGATATCCAAATGCCTCACAGATTGGTGTAGGAAATTTAAATGGATGTGCTGTAGATGCAATTACTGTATGACGAGCGCCATCTTCAGGATGCTTCTCCAACTCCTTCATATACGCCCCCATAGCAACTGCCGTGTGAGGATCCATTACATAACCGTAAGAATTGTATACTTGTTCAATGATTGCTTTCGTTTCTTCATCATCTACATAGGCACCAGCAAAACTCAGCTTAACACGTTTGAACTCTTCTTCATTAACAGTTAATTTGCCTGTTGTTTTAAGATCTTTCATCCAACCCGCTGTACGTTCGCTATCTTCACCAGATATATAGTACAAGAATCGTTCAAAGTTGGAGGACTCAAGAATATCCATAGATGGAGAAATCGTCGTATAGAATGGGCGGTTCATATCGTAGGTACCGTTTTCAAAGAAGTCAGTAAGTACGTTATTTTTGATTAGATGCACAAATCAATTTGCTGATAGGAACTCTATTTTTAGCATAGTAAGCAGCCAAGATATTACTCGAAGTTGACCTGTTGGAACTACTAACGTTGAAAGCTTTCGTTCTCATGGATTGCACCTTGTGCAACCAGTTCAGCATAGCATTTACATAGTAAACTACTTCGGAGCTAAACGACCAATATTGATAGAGTTCCGCACTGGAGAACATAACCCTTTTTCAGCAACCTCTTCAGCAGTCGCTTTGTCAACAAAGAGGCGTTTCAAGAATTGTTGAGCATCGTCAAAATACAGTGAATAGTCGTAACATTAACATTCTCCCTTTCTTGTTTTTGCATTTGTTCCGCTTGCATAGGACTAACGCCATCAGTCGGTAGAATACTTGAATATGAGTTCCCGGTACATCCTTGAAGCCCTCAAGAGCCGCCTTTACCAGTATCACCAGAGGTAGCAGTTAAGATAAGTACTTCTCTCTCGCCTCAGCCTCCTTGGCAGCTACTAAAAGGTATGGAAATAAGGATAATGCCATATCTTTGAAAGCTTGTGTGCAGCCATGGAATAATTCCAATACGGAAACCTTTTTCCAATAAAGAGTGTAATGGTGCAATATCACGGTGCTGAAAGTTAGCATCGTAATAAGCAGAATTAATCATTTTCATTTAAATGAGCTTCTGGAAAAGCATGGAAACAACTTTGCTAAAACAACGGCTCGCTACTTGGTAGTTTTTATCTTTCACATCATTGTAAGTTAAGCAGTTTGTAGGAAACAGATGGTACATATGAATAGTCATCCCATCTCTGCTAAGCCGTGCAACAATGCATATGTTTCATTTACCGCAACGGTACCTCGGTGCTAGTATAATTCATGGAATACCTCATTCATGACTACAATGGATTTTTACGAGTTTAATAGATTTATTATAGCATAAAAAGCGCCCACTTGGGGCGCTTTCTAGAAATTATATAATAAATTTTAATCTTGTAGATAGAAACTAAACATTAGCTAATTAGATAATGAAATGTTTGTTTACTCACCATCAATTAGAAATCGATTATGTTCACCTTCTGCAATAGCATCCAATGTATCAAGAGACGGAATGAAAAATAGCATGCCCGTAATAGGCTTTGAATAATGCACAATTTATCGTTTTGTGTAAAACATATTGGTAAGCATTGTGGTCACATCCCAGTAACGAGCATAACCTATAAAGTATGTGCCTCGAAATCACCTTGACCAGGTAGAGCAAAATGGACATATCTATAGGAACGATCTTATGTTCTTCATCATCACGATTGTCTTGAGCCACTACATTGTGAGCTGCCGGGTCTTTTTCGTCATCCTCTAATTCGATATCACTAAATTTGCGGCGGCCAATGAATTTCTCTTGCATTTCTGTAGGAAGTGCACGCCATGCATCAAGATCATGTTCATATTTCTGTGCAAATGCATAAGAGCCATTAGTAAATTCAGGATCTTCATCTCCAATAACGCCCCACTCTACAGCCTCTTGGCCAACAGGGTTTTCCGTACCATCAACGAAATCAATAATCGCACGACCTTGTTCGTAGTGGAAGCCATGGGTTTCATCTACAACAGATGTAATAGGGCGCAAGAACTCCATAATTTGATCTACTACAGTATACGTAACAGATCTCATCATTAGAGCGGACATGCAAAAATAAGTCAGCTGCTACAGCGGGTACATCTTGTTTATCACCTTTATGCCTTTCGAAGTCTTCTAACTCTTTTTGGTACCGCATTAGGGAACAATAATCCCATGCCTTACGGCTAAAAGCCAAAGGCAATGCCCAAACCTTCCCCATTAGCGCGAATACTAACAGAACGTTTAATGGCTTGAATACGATCTGCCATATCTTGAATCACTTCAAGCTCTGCCTCATGATCTTTACGGTTTAATCAACAAAGTGGTGAAGTTGACACTTTGGCCAGCATCTTTATACACATCTTGTGTTCTAGAAACATCTACTGCCATTTGGTACCTCCTAGTAAGAAAACTATTATAAAACCATCATAGCTATTATGTTTTATCGTCTATAAAATATATTATATTGTATCAATACTATATTCAATTAATATCAAAGTTTATAAACTTAATTAAATCAATGACTACTCGTTTGAGAAAAATAGGATTAAACCACAACGTATTTTTAACCATGTAACACTATATAAAGGCTAAAAAGATATGTAAAAAGCTAAAAAGAAAAATATTATTATAAAAAGAACTCACACAAATGAGTTCTTTACTCTGGTGGTGCATATGACACGCTGTACGAACCACTTTCATATCGCACAATCAAGATATCCACTACGTTTAATTATACTATTCTAGAAAAATAAAGCCTACTAACCTAGATATTATGCTAAGTTAGCAGGCTTTTTATTATGTTATTCAGTTATAAACTAGTTGCTTTACTAACTTGTTCCTATTCGGAACAGGTTGGTGTATCCACCATTACACGCTATGGAGATGTACGGATCACTTCCTCAATTTTCTAGCTGCAAGATAAATAACAGTACCACCTAAAAGGATATTCAACAACTTACTTTTTGCGTTGCTCCATCTTGGCTTTATGTATTTCTTCTTCTGCTCGTTCAAGTATACTTCGCTTTCGCTAATGATAGCCTTTGCTCGTTCAGCATCTGCTCTTGCTTTTTGAAGTAAGTTCCGTGCTTCTGTCAATTGAGTTCTCTGTTCGTTGATTAAGCTCAACGCTCTGATTAATCTCGTTCTTCTGTTCGCTGGTTGATAGCTTGGCTACCTCAACTGCATTTCAACCTCGTTGATTGTAGTCAATTGATTGTTGATTGTACTCTAACGTCGAAGTTCGTTTTCAGCGTTGCGAATTCCTGAGGTGTCAATGTTACTGCTTCTGTTGGAGTAGAACCATACACAGATGATGCAAACAATAGCACCACAATAGTAACGCAATAGCCCCTGATTAGGCAGAAAATATAGTTTTAAATTTCTCATACATATATACCCCTATATATTACTGCCCCATTCTTGAGCATAATATTTAGCTTTACCACGAATTACATCTCCTCCGGAACCAGGAGTATCGCCCTCATGTACTGCCCATAAATCCCATCGTTCACATGTTGTGGCAGGTCCGTATGGCTCGTGAGCATAATAACCGTCCATGTTATCAGCTGCCTGCATGTGTTAAGACATGCTCGATATCACATGGTATACCAAGGTCTACACATAACAAAGCTACAACCTGTGCCAATGTTTCAATCTGCGCATCCGTAGGAGCATACTCGCCAAGGTTATCAGTCCATTGAGCCCCATAAGCACAGTCTAAAGCAATACCTACTGCAAAACCATTGCGCATATAGGTGTGGTTTTTATGATCTGTTAATTCGCCATCGATGTAAATATTCCCATCCCTATCGATGTTAATATGGTAGTACCAAATTGTTGGTTATACTCTGCTCTGCCGTCCAGTGCAATAGATTTTATTAATCCGGCCTAAAGCTCTACGGCAATAATCGTTTAAGTCAGTAAGACTAACGAGGTGCATTATAATCACTCCTTTCATTTATTATGGTATTAATTGGCGTATGGTTCTTCTAATTTATCAGGGATACCGTTCCATCCCTATCTCATCCATAGCGCAAGGAACCCTACTAGCGCAGTTAATAATTTTGGGATGAATATGTGATCGATTATGTTAACTGCCAACTCGAGATAAGTTTGTTCGTATCATCCGATACAAACCCATATGCCGTAGCGATAACAAAGAGCCCCTACTACGACAAGGATTGAATTATCATACTAACACGAGTGCTCGTGTTAGCACCCCTGTAGGATGGATATTAGCAACACGAACAGCACTATATGCGGATTTTTAGTCGGTCTCATGATTTGATATATCATTATCAGTCACCTCCATATCGTCCGTGTTAAGCGTGATACTTCTTCCCAGGGGCATATTATTTAGAACTTGATATGCACTCAGTTCAGTACTCAGACTCTGAACCGTGGTTTCTGAGGTTACTGAGCCTGCGAAACTTCGCAGCATCTCGTTCTTCCAACTTGACCAACTCGCTTTAGTATTTCCTGATTACTTTTTGTTAAATCAGCGATACCATTGATAGCATCGGATAACTTATCGCCATAGTCCTTGCGTCGCTTATCCATGCGTCGAGCCAAATGGTCGTCTAATTCCTTGCTTAACCGCAACTAGCGAGGTATGCCCAAGAACCACACCATCGCACGAAACGAGCTCGTCAAAGGGCACTCAGATAACCCTAATAGGGTTACCCAGAAGCTCAATGTCCGCGAACATGCGGTGGAATTCCGAAGTCCATTAGCACAATCTCAATTTTCGTCCATTTAGGCCTGCTTTCTCCCATTTTTCACCGTAAAGGTTCCATTTCTTGGTGTGATCTGGATTGTAGACCTCTAATGAAATTTTCTGCATCATGACTTCTCGTGGTGGGCGAGATTCCTCGCTAACAGTCATTTTATTAACTCTAATGAGGTCATAAGATTTTAAATCATAGGTTATCATCTGCCCATACAAATGCGGGATATTGATTACGGCAAGAGAACTGTTAAAGCAGCATCCCTGTCAATATCAGTGGCTTTTGGGCAAATTAACAACGTTGTATCCTGTACCATAAAAGGCGTCTGCACCTACTTTAACAAACATTAGGGCAAGTCAATCGTACCCTCTAAATCACTCCTGTCCATAGAATTGTCTAGCCGGAATTTCGGTAGCTGTGACAGCATCGAAACCAGGTTCAGGGTTTGGGCCTGGTTGCGGTTGAGGTGGTTGATTCTTATCTGCTAAGTTGTTAATAATTCCAACAATCTCACTATCAGAATACCTCTTTACTATATGCACCTTTACCGCATCAAGGATATATCCATAAGTGCTAGCAGGCTCAATGCGGTTGATTTCTTCTGCAAACTTGAATAATTTACCTTCGGATGTTACTCCTTTGATTGGATAGCGTCTCTAATTTGGGTGATATGACCACCAAATTTATCTAATTCACCCATTAAATCATTAATAATTACTTGTTTTGTGCTTGCATCGTTAGTTACCTCCGTTAATTTGCTTTTAATATAGTAATACTTGCTCAAGCTCATCTTTAACCATGAACTCTGAAGTGTCAGGCGTGGGCCTGGGTCTCCTTTGAGTTGTTGCTTTTGGCTTCGGTTAAACTCTTCGAAGCGTACTTGTAATTTGATAATTTGTTTATCATCTTTAATATTTATATTGTCTTCAGCGTCTCACATAAACATTAATATCATTCATATTATTTACTCATTGCTGACGCCTTCAAGAATAGTTAATTGACCTTTGACGAGACATTTAACAGGTCTATCTCCGGCCCAAACAAACTAAATCCCACGCGTATCTGCCGTCAAGTAATTCTTTTAGATCCAAAGAAAGGATAAACTCTACAGCGTTCACCGCCGCTAAATTATCCTTGATACCGTGATATTGAATTTTGGCTTCGTAGTGATCATCTCTGAACAAACTTTTCTTACGCATGCAAACAAATCTTCTGGCTCTACTCGCCATTATATCCAATCGTTAGGGTGATGAACTCGCCCTTAATAGCTGATAGATTATGCTTTGACCGGCGTCATTATCTTCACCCATTTCTAAATCCATTAGATCGTTATCGAATACAACCTCTGTTGGGCAGGTAGCCATCATTATTTAAAGTAGCCCAACAGTATTCACAGAAATGCCATTACCGGACATCGCTTTAATATCTGCCATAGTTAGTTTCACCGCCTTAATCTTAGCAATCATTTCAGTATTAATTTTTTCTTAAATTGTTCTTGCAAATCAGTTATATCGCCATTCGCTAGTCGTCTGCGTATCAGCGCTTGGTCTAACGTTTCAAATCGCCCATTGTAATATGCACGAATTTCTGCAATTTTTTCTGCCTTCGTTAACTCACTGAACTGGAGCAGATACAAATTGACCACCACATACAATTTACCTTTCATGAATTCATCAAGCATACTGTCGCCATCTGCGGAGTAAACATAATCAGCCGCATTAGGATATTCTTGTTTAGCAGTTGCCATTAATTCATCTTTGCTAACTAAATTATCAACAAAATGAAGTAATGCATTTACCTTGTGTATCTAGTACAAATACATATTGATTCATCTTTAGCCCTCCTTATGCTTTTTACCGATACAAACCCATGTGAAGTTGCCAGCATTACCACGATTAGTTAAAAAAAGCGAATTGAGTTCTATTGTTAGCAGAATAACCACTATTCCAACCTATAAAGTATTCATCACCACGAGTAGTAACGTCAGACAAATCATCTGTAGTTTATTATGATTAGTACGTTGCAATTAATAGCAAATACAACGTCCTTATAAGTATTTTGATTTTCAAACCAAGTTAAACCCCATTGGATAATAAAGCTGTTGGCAAATTTCACATATCCATTATTACGATCAAGCTTTAGATGCTACGATAGCACCTTGTCCCTAATAAGTTTTTAATTGTAACAAGCGTACTTGCCGGTGAGTCTTTCCAGTTAGCACTACCAAGGATTGCTTTAATTTGGTCTGTGATAGGAGTGTGTGCGCTCGTGTCACGGTTATGAGCATCTAGCGCGCCTCTTGTAAGATATGCCGCGTCAATCTTCTTAACAGTTACATTTGTAGAGTTGCCAATTACAACATCTAAGGAGAATGCTTTAGAATTGATTGGTGTCTCCTTGGACGGAATCATAGGATGCATAGCCGCTCTATTACTATATGCAATTAATTTAGCAGCGGAATCAGATTCTCCTTCTAAATTAGCATATACGCCTAATTCTCTAGCAAAGAATCCATTAGTTACCGTACTATTGCCTACCGCAAATTCAATTCTAAATTGACCATCTCCTACGAATTCACCGTTAGAGGTAAACAGGGCACTCCAATTTTTGGAGCTATTACAGAGGTCATAGTATCGATATTCTGATTATTAAGCCGACCGTCGCCCGTAACCAGTTTAATGTATGTGCAACTCTTGCCTGTTGCTTATGATCGTGCAATTAACTCACGTCCATACTGGTTAATCGTATTTGACAAATTGAAGCCATATAATCTCCTTTATACTTTAGTGTTTCGAATACATCGAAACTCATACCTTATTAATTTCTGAGTTTGCCTTGAAATCAAATTCATCTAATGCTGATCGACGAAATGACTCATATATCTGAGGTAGCACCGATATATATTTCGCCATTAAATTGAGTAGTGCTTTTAGTTTTGATGATTAAGTTCTTAGGAATTAAAGGCTCGACATAATCAATAATATTGTTTAATTGTGTCTCAAAGCCATCTACTACGTCTAGCCAGTACTCATACCTATCAGGTACAACAGAGTGCTCTACTACGTGATTACTCGAATTTAAAATTGAGCATTTCTTGCACTTTAGGGATAGTAAAAAGGGCGCTGACCTATTAATACCGATAGTATTTCGCTTCTGCGCCCTTCTGTATCTGTCAAATCAGGAGGATTAATACCTAATATTTGCTCCCAAGCAGTGAGACCGTAATCTGCAGCGGTATATATGTATTCCTCCTTACAGATATCTAACATAATATCCCATAGTAGTTGTAGTTCGGCCGATTCTACTCGATACACTTCTTGGATATCCCGTGAATCTCGAGTTAACGGAACGGCGAATTGCGAGATATCAATATCTCGCTTAAAAATGCCGAAATCTGTAATCATACTGCCACCAAAGTAATCGTCCCTAATACTGGGATTTGATTATCCTTTAATTCTAGTTTTGATATAGAGGCACCGTTTACGGTAATTCTACCCACATCAAGAACGTTTGAAGTTCAACCATCAAAAGCTGTTACCAGGCTGAGACCGAAGAATAACATGATCCTTCTCGTCTTGATTACACCATTCCTTAGCACGTACTAGTAATCGTTGCTTGATAGCATTTTTCTGCAAGGGTTTTGAGTTTCGTTAACATTGTGCCCGCTCATCATAGTTACTTCAATTCGGTAGTTGACTGTAACTGGCTCAGCCTTTTCGATTGTTACAGTATGGCCAATAGAGCGAGTCCGTAGCCTTGCCTTTCGGGCGCAGGGTCTATAACGTTCTCTACTTCCCTTAATCAGTTCATCTGCCGCCGGCTTGTAGTCACTATTTATGACGACCAATCTTAACTGTACCGCCACCATTCCAGCAACGGTATACTTTAACACCACCTACACCAGGGATAGCTAATACCTTTTCTTTGTAATCAGCACCATTGCCACCATAGGCTTTTTGATTTCAAAGCATCAAAGTACCGTTTACGGAATACTTCCGTGTCTTCTTCATCTTCACCAGGTGTGATATTCTTCAATATCTTAGCGGAGGTAAGACCATTAATACCTTGTATTGGCGTAATATCACCTGTGGTCGCATTAGAGTGCGTCCGTACTGTTCACATTTGAGCTTTGTACTATGTTCCGTGTCGTCGATTAACTCTGTTACAACAAAGTTGTATTCATTGTAGTTAAACCCTGAGCCAATCGGTACTTCCATATTGAACTGTGCTTCAAATTCGCCTTGTGTGGCTGGGCTCGGATAAATATTGAACTCTGCTGCACGTAGATCAAGAATTCACGGTCTGCCGTAGTCGCAAACGCTTGTTTCAAAATAACATCTGCTAGGATGTAGAGTTCTGCAAACTCAACACTAGCCGGAGCTGTAGCATCATATATACACTACCCTCACGCCGATCGAATTCATCCTTAACCTCTATCGAGCATTCGCTTTTTCAATCCTGATTGGCCGTCATATGCTCACTACAATACCTTTCACCCCTTTCTTGATTCTTTGTAGCGTACCGTAGATGGTATCAACATCGAAATTTAACCATGACGTCACCGCCATTTCGTAGCTAAAACTCAAAAGTTGTATACTTTGGTTATTCTATCGTCATTCAGTAAAGGCCTCTTCTATACGCTCGTTGCAACTCAGCATACACATATGGAATAGGCTGTCGAAATAAATCTTGTAATTCGATGCCATAATTCCAACTGTAAATGATATATTGATACCGCTCTGTATTGATGATTTTTATAAATCGCTTGCTCCATAGCTCGCAACTTATCCGCATAACCCCTGATTTGGCTATCTGTTCTAAAATCAACATCATACGTATGCGATGGTTCAATATAATTCACTGTATCAGGAATAAGAGCATCGTTATTTTGTTTTGGTAATAGTAAATTATCTGCCATTACTTTAGTCGTACACCCCTATTTCGGGTTATACCAACGGTCTAACGCTATGTAACGTTGCCCGCCAGTTTCCTTTCAGCATAATGACTTTATCGCCCATAACTAATTGATTATGTACGAGATACTTCTTTCTCCTGTGTAATCGTGGTTATGACTAGCGAAATTCAGCCATGCCCACCGCCACCTGCGCTGGTTTTTCTGTTACATGGTCAACGCTCATCTCCATAGTCCATTCACAGGTATGGTAAGAATAATATTCTCCTTCTGGTACAGTTAGATTTAGGGTCAATCTTTAATAGCGAGCGGTGATACACTCACAACTTCGCCGACGATTACTTCCATAGGTTCGCCATTTCTGATATAACGGTGCTCGCTATTTCCTTTTAATCGTACTAACGATTTTCATATATTCGCTATCCATTATTTGAGCCCCCATTCGAATAATCTTAGTTGGCGCCTCATCATCGTGCCATGCATAATTTGCGTTGCCGTATTTCATAGCATAGCCACGGCTAGATGAGTTGCCAAAGCACCCGCCTGCGCCATCGGCACATACCACGTGATCATCATCACCATAAATCAACAAATCGCCTTTTATTAGCGTATCCGTTGAAATTGTTCAGTAGTATAACCTTTTGCCTCGAGGTTTTGTCGAAGTGTATCAACAGATACAGTGCCTTTGTTGTATTCTGCTTTTTCAAATCAGCATTGTACCACGAACCCAGTAGCACATACCGTATCAGCACAGCAACGCTACCATATTGAGATACTCGGCCAGTCGTTAGAACTGAATAGCAGTATCGACTTGACCTGCAGTACCACCCGCACCCAGTAGTGACTGCAGCGCCATTGAACGTCTTCTTAGCAGCCTCAATCTTTCTTAACTGCCTCAGCATCTTCATCTTTCGCTACTTCATATGTTGCATCATTTATCAACGTATCGCAAATCTAAATCCATTCCGTGAAATCCTGTTTTTAAATGTATGCGTAACTGATGTTACCATCATGTAATTATTAACAATCATATCGCCAAAGTTTCGATTGATATACACCAACGAACCACCACGCACACGCACATCGCCAATGACATTTTTTAACTTAATTTCACGGCTCTTTTTGTTTTTATGGGCCATAATTGCTTTGGCTTGTGCTACTGCGTTACGTCTTTTCTTTAGGGAATGAGTAGATATTGCAATCTACCCCATTTTTCGATGTTTCTTTATCGTCCTTAGCTATAAAATGTGTTCTCTAACTTACTTGATGCGCCATTTTGGAACTGTACGGACGATTTTTACATAGTTGTATGTATCCTTATCGATGGAAGTGGTATATTGCACATCTTCCATACATTCATCATCGATATATATGTCTGTTTTCATGGTTTCAAACGATGCCAATCGTAATTCACCAGCATCATCATACAAGTGGTAGAATGCATGATTAGGTGTGAATATAGCCGTTTTATCAAGCAATTGACATATCATTTCTTGTAATGACTTATCTTTGAATATTGTTTGAGGTTTTCTCAGAGTTTTCCATACGGTGTCATCCATATAACCACATTTCAAATCCAAAGTCATCAGCTACCATTTTTGATGAACTCAGTTGCCGTCATAGAGCCCGATAACATAGCAATCTTTATTCTTTAAGATAACGTAATCTGATCATAGCAAGTAACCGATATAGTATTCTTGCCATCACGTTGTTTTTCGAAAGACGTAGCCCAAAGAATACAGCATCCCACGTTTAAACGTGAACTTTAACAGTATCACCTTCTTCAAAAACTTGAGGTTAGGGTCTTTAGGCACTTTAAACGTCATTTTGCTAGGAACGCAATCAACGGCCCTAGTAATCTGAACATCGTCTTGTGGTTCAATAAGCCATAAATCACCAGTACTTTTATTTCTGATAGTTAATTCATAATGCAATTGTACTGGCATAGGAATAGGAGTGATAACGCCATTGATTTGAGATTTTTCAACAGTTTTATTTTCTGTTTTCTTTTCATCTATAGCCATTCGTTATTACCTTCTCTTTTAAGTTGGATAACTTGACCTACACCCAAGATAGCTGGTACGGCTATTTTATTGAGTGCAGCAATTTGGAATAGGTTTTCCGTATTGCCTAATTGCTTTTTAACAATTTGCTGTAAGGTTTGGCCTCTTGATACTTTAGCCGTAGATGCTACTGCTTTATTATCCGTTGGTCTATCCTGTTTCACGCTACCCTTAGCCGTGCCATCTTTATCAGTTTTCACTTCAATGCGTTTCGCACCCCAATCTCTCCACTGTTTTAAGGATATATTAGCGTACGAATCAAATCCATTATCCGCATCTTCATCGATACTATAATTTTCAAGCGTACATTTCATGTTAGTCATTGCTAGCATCTGTCCGCCTGGTTTCATTCTAACTACGATGAATTGGAATCTAGTCTTTTAGTGGTTTTCAGCTTTTTCAAGCTCGTCAATGTAGTATTTGGCCTTTTTAGACTTAAACAGCATTGATTCATTGAATGGATAGTCCGAGTTAGGTAAAAGGAATTTAAAAGCAATATCCGTAAGGCCAGCTGGCTTTATGATATTTACTTCCCCTTTACCTAACAGATCAATAGTTTCATTCTTACCATTAATAGTAGTGGTTAGTTCTTTAGGGGAATCGGTATTTGCATTGTTCCCATGTAGAAATAGTACATTTATATCCCTCTCTTTGAATCGCGAATGCATCTTTTTCAAGCCTTTTGAGATTTGACTAGTGAATCCGTCTCAAAATCAGTGCCATTGTTGATTTCACATCGTTATTCATTTGAATATGAATAATGTGAATCTTGCCATTTCTTCAATGATTTATCGATAGCACTTTCACGTAAGGCTTTTTAATTTCCTCATTCGTCATATCAATAGACTTTTAGCCATTTTGTCTGTATTCTTGGCAGTTTTGCCATGTATTCCAGCTGTCTTATTCGGCCGCATCATGGTCTGCGCCTGGGTGTAAGTTTTGCTAGGGTCAAACTCTTGAGAGTCTACACCCGTCATGCTTTAGGGCATTAGATCTTTCTAGGCTAAAGTTTAGCACCTACATCGTAGCCATTCATTGCAGCTCCTAGTAATGCTAGAATACTCCATCTTATCCCATGACAGTGGTTTCACCGCCGGCAATCTCGAAAGCGTTTCTAGCATACCAGTTGCATCGCCAACTTTATCAATATTTTGACACCCAGGGTATTTTGTTAATAGCATCGATAATATCGTTGATACGAGCCTTAATAGAAACTGCCAAATACCATTCCAAATATCTACGAACAAAGTTACCAACTGCTGTAATGGGTCTTTGAAATACGTTGGCCAAGAAATTGACGAACGCTGCGATGATGTTCCAGCCCAAAAGCGAATACATTGTAAAATAACAGAACCGAAACGCACAGAACGCACCTACTACAATACCTAGTACGCTAATATTTCGCTATCACAGAAATAGTTGATTACCTCAACTGCAAGGAAGATATACCGCAATTACTGCTACGATTAAGCCAATTATCCATGTTAAAGGACACGCATATAATGCTGCGTTCAAGCCTTCTTGTGCCACTATCATTGCCAATATAGCTGCAGTTTCAATCCAATCAGCTGCAGCCTTTACAGCCATTGCACCAGCAGCAATTACAGTTCTAACCGCTGCGATACCAGCTTGAACCGCATAATATGCAAGCACACCACCCAATACAATCATGGCTAAATACATGATAGATGAGTGTTGACGAATAAAGTTAGACAATGTATTAAAAGCCCATATAGATGTATTGATTGTTTCGCCAACAACGCCTACGAGCCAATAGAATACAGGTGCTACCATTTGAATGGCCCCTGTTACGTTGTCTACTAACTCACGTATACCTTCACTATTGGCAAGGTCTGATATTTGTTGAAATACAGGTTCAAACGCTTGAATTGCTTTGTTCTTGATTGATTGCATATGATCGCCCCAAGTTTTTGGTAACGATTCGAATTGCTTTTCAATTTCAGGCATATTATTCATGATTGCATTCTTAATTACATCAGCGGTGATTTTCCCTTCTGATGCTAATTTCTTAAGTTCGCCACGAGATACGCCCATAGATTTAGCAATGATGTTTTCAATCATAGGAGCATTTTCAGCGATAGAACGGAATTCATCGCCTTGTAATTGTCCACTCGCCAAGCCTTGTGTTAATTGGAGCATAGCATTCTTTTGTGCCTCTTTTGATGCACCACCAATGGCAAATACCTTTTGAATACCTTCCATGAATTCTACGGCTTGCCGAGGGTCAGGGAATGCATCATGTGCCGATTGCGATACTTGAATAACCGCATCAGCCATTTCCATGTATCCGCCTCTTGCACGTTGAGCAGATTCAAATATCTGCTTATTTAAGTAGATAGCGTTTTCTTGACTGCCTGCCACTAACTTCAATCTAGCTTGTACGCTTGCCCATTCTGTAGCAGTATCGGTAATAGAATTTACAGCCCCTTTAATCATCCCAACGCCGTTCATGACTGCGTTGGCCAATAAGTTGCCAGCAAAGCTATTCATGATACCGCCAAGGCTTGCTTTTAGCGTTTCACTAGCATTAGATACACCATTCATTTTATTGTGCAGCGTACTCATGGATTGATAGGCTTTTGTGGTTGCATTTGCGGCTGCGTTCATTGCATTAGGAATATTAGTTGATAGGCTTATATAGTTTGAAAGTGTAGCCATTCATTACCCCCTTTTTGCCTTTTCCAACTCTTTTTGTTCATCTTTTGCGTGTTGTTGGATAAAAGCAATTACTACCGCTTTTTCATTTATACTCATTTCCGCAAAAACAGATGGTCGCATATGGTATTTAACAAACGCCAAATATGCGAACACAGTTTCTGTTTCATTGGAATCTAGGAGTTTTTTACTTCTTTTACCTTATCTTCCATACCAACATCATAGCCTTGTGCCTCTGTTGCAGCTGCTAAAAGGTCAGCATATTCACCTGGTGTAAGCATAGCCTTAACTAAATCAACTGGTTCAGTTACGCCCCAACTATCTTGCAATTCCGCATCATACAAATTAGGATATGTAATCGCTTTAGATAGTACATCTTCATTGTATGCAGTCGTGTCGAAACGTTCTTCTGTTTGACGTGTGATGCGGTCAGTAATGCGTTTAGTGTATTTCTTACGCATCTTTTCTGTTTCGTCAGTAGCCAATGTCTTGATTTTCCATGCGATAGGCTCACCATTAGCACCTTTAATACGTTTAGATGCCACATATTCAGTTTCGTTTACTACTTCAACGTTTTGTTTAAGGAATGCACTTAAATTTTCAGCCATTGTAAAATTCTCCTATATAAAAAAAGGAAGCAAGCACTAGGCTTGCATTCCTTCTAATTCATCAAAATGTTCAACATATTTAACGCCTTCGTAGGTGAAGTTATGTTCTTGTTCAATATATTTGCCATCAGCATCGAATTCTGCTGCCGTTAACTCATCAAGGTTTACACCTTTTAGAATTACGGAACGTCTACCAGCTTTAGATGTTGGATCATGATTAACTACTTGCATATCAAAGTATGTATCCACACCTGTTTTCAAGTATTTTTCAACCATTTTATCGAATAAAGCTGTGTTATGGTAAATCGTCAAGCTACCGTTATATTCAACGGAAGTTGATTTATTACCAGCACCGATACGGCCTAAAATTGCCACTTTTTCCTTATTTTTCTTGATTTTTGCATTAAGTTTCTTTGCTTGGAATAGCAAATATCTATTACCGCCAGTTACGATATAGCAAGATGCCAATTTGGAAGAAACTACATCGCCAGCCTCCATTGTTTTCAAAGCATCTAAAATTTCATCTGCCATGTGTTACCTCCTACGCTACTACTACAGTCATGTACAATTTTTCCATCGCTACTGTTGGTTGTAATTGTACATTTACCAATACATCTTCTTTGTTATCGCCTTGCGTTGGTACTGGAATATCCTTATCATCGAAGTTTTGGATAGCACGTACCTTTTGATATTGTTCAGCAAGGTATACCAAAGTCGCCCCCATAAGGATTCACGACCAGCTTGGTCATTGGGGATTTATCAAGATGAGTTTTTATTAAACAATCTAGCACTATCAACCGCCCAGTTATCAAGTACACGAATGACTTGATTGAATGAGAAATCACGGTTTTTAGCTTTTACTGAAATTCTGTGAAATGTGTTGATATCTTTCAATACGCGAACGTCGCCTTGAACATTACCACCAACGCATCGGTTACACTATGGAACATGAAACATACCATCTTTGATAGCTTGTTCAAGTTCGATACTGTTTGTACTTTAACGTTTACAGTATATTCGCCATCATAGATCATGTTGCCTACTGTTGCGTTAATATTGCAAGATGCCTCTTGTCCTAATATCCAGTACACCAAAGAGCCCTTTTTCAGCACCTTCATCGGTTACGTCATTAAGGATGGAGATTACACCTTCATAGTTGACTTTAGTCTTACCATGAATCACTAATTGGAATTTAGCGCCACTTTGCTCACGACAGCGTTTTGTAAATGCAATGAGTAAGTTTTTTTAACTAGTATCATCAGCACCAGCGTAACCGATTGTATTAAAGTAGTAAGGTTCAAGCATATCAAGGCCATCTTGATAGTTTCTTTAACAGTTACTGCGGACTGCCATTTGTGCGCCAGATCAATGCAGTATATGCTGTAGCAGTCAATGCACCTGTTTTAGTAGAGATAGATGTAATCATTGTCTTGTCAATTCAGTTGCATCTTTCAAATTCTTTTGAGTGTCTACTACTTTGCGAACATCACCAGTTGTAAGGTATGTATTCACAATGAATTTACCGCTATTATCTGGATCAGCTTGTACAGATACACCCAAATCATTACCACGGATGCCCTTGTATTTAGCTTTACCGATAGTACCAGTTGCCTGAGCACCATCAGAATTTAAGCGGTAGAAATAGCCAGTTTTAAGGCCACGGAACAAATCACGTAAGCCCTTTCATTTTTGTCGTGGCCATAATCATAACCAAAAGTACTTTTGACATTCTTTTTGGAATGTATCGTTATCTACACGGAACACTTCACCGCTAGGGCCCCAATCAAAAGCAAGCATCATAGCACCAAAGCCACGGTCTGATACTTCCGCATATGCACGGTCTTTAGATACGAAATTAATGTAAGTACCTGGCAATACTTTATTATGGAATAAGAATGTGCCACCACCTAATGCCATATTTCACTAACCTTTCACAGGCGTTTTTAACGCCTGATTTAAAATTCTATCAATATCACTATGCTGTATACATTTCATCTTCATAGAAGGCAAGTGAGTAAATCACGATATCGTCTATATTTATCAGATGCAACGATTGTATATGCATCAAATTGTTGTTCAGCCATCACAGGCGTTTCAACTGTTTCAATCTCTGCCATCTTTTACCCTTTCTGTTAATTCCATGTGTTTCATGCGTTCAATTGGCTTGGCTACACTTTCCGTAGATATTTTTCATACGTTACGAAAGAAAGTGCAAAACACCATCTGACACCTTGTATTTCATACCCGGTCCCCATAATCGTACGTTCCCCAACTTGTACGAATTCAAGTAGCTGATACAACACACTCGGAATTCCTAATAATTTTCTTGTATCTGTAACCACATCAAGATTATTGGCGTAATACATGATGTCTAAATCCAAAGAGGTGATATATAACGTTCCAACATGTCTGCTCATACTCGGTTCAATGACTTTGATATAAGCACATGGGAATGTCATATTATTCTCTTTGAATTCTAGGTATATAGGCACATTCAAGGCCTTATGTACGGTCTTAGATACGGCCGTTAATATATCAGTATCCACCATGATCTTTAATCCATTTCTTTAATGTAATTTCCATAATACGTTTAGCGTTCTTATTGACTACCTTTTCCGCTTTTTCGTGCATATAGGCACCATCTACCCAAGGTTTCTTCAATCTACCGCCTTGCATGACACCGCCTTTAGATTGGCCTATCCAAGGAAGGAACCGCCCAACCTCTTGCCTATGGCCATCATTTAGGAATGATGCATACGATGATGTGTTAAATACCTCAACTTTACCGCTCGTATTGTTCAGTTGATATTTACCAATGCTCCATGATTGGCGTGTATGTTCGCTATCAAAGTATTTAGTCTGTATTTTTCCGTGCTGCATGAATTTTACCGACCTTTTACCGATTGGCGTGTTCAACTTCGCCTCACGGACATACACACTTAGCCATGTTTTTCAACCACCTCTTTTATTAAATGCTTGAATATTTCCCTGATTGACTTAATTTTATTAAACCGTCTCTAAAATCAGCAAAATCTTTGAGGTAAACATTTACACTCATATCAATGCACCTCTAAATTTTCAAGTTGCACCTCTTGATGAGTGTCATATCGTGCAGAAATCGAGGCACTGCGAAAAAATTGTTTCGTATTTCGCCCTGTAACGGCTATTCGGGAGCCTTTTGGTATGATTACACTAGGCGAACAGAAAAGGCTTGTATACTGCGTAAATTTGGGTATTTCAGCCGTATTGGCAATATTCGATGTTTTATATGACAATCTGCAAGGGTAAGGGCCGTCAAATTTGGTTGATTTTGCCATTATTCCTGTTTCTTCGTCCATTTGGTCGATTTCGGTTTCAATAGTACATTCGCAATCGTAAAGTTTTTCGATTTGCTTGGTATACCTCTCTACCATTTCAGCCGTCGGAAGCATGTCAATTCACCCTCTCCATAATTCACGAATAATAGAGCCATTTCTTTCAATCTATCCTCTGCACCTTTACCGCTGAAATTAACTTGAGTATCACCCATTTTAATTTGTGTAGGCACATCGATGTTTTCAGCACCAACCAACGCAACAATATTAGTCTGTAAATACGCTCCAACCACTCGATACACTATTACATGTTCGAGTTCAGTCGGTAGCGTTTCACAATTGATGATATTGAGTACACGTTGCGTTTCTGCAGCAATCAGATAGTTAAGAATAGGTGTGTCAGTATCAACGCTTTTATTCGTTATCTTCAGAATCAGATTCAGAATTTTTTCCAGCATTCTTCACCAATCCTTTACCATTCGTATTTTCATCTACGTTAGGATTTTCACCTGTATTCGTATTTTCATCTACGTTAGGATTTGATACTTTGTGGTATCGTCTTAATAACATTCCCATAATTTCACCTACTATTTTTTGAATGTTGCTTTTACAACTTTGGATTTATTAGTCAATGCTGCAATGTAATGTTCAGTAACTGTAATAACGTTTGTACGTTTTAATACATCACGATCAGTTTCAACCAATGCATCCCGTTTCATGAAGATTGTTACTGCTGGAAGTGCTGGAACACCATCTTCTGGTTCTGGTGTAACTTGAACGATATAGTTGTTGAAGTTGCCAGCATCTTCTACAATTTTTCGAGATACTACAACGTTACAGCCAGCTACTTTGCCGATTACGCCACTAGCCATTACATCGTTGCCGTATTTATTTTTATCAATGAAGTTAGGGTCTTTACGCAATGTTGCTTCTTGTGCTGGAGAAATAAATAAATATTTCACCACACCCTCTTGTTCTTCATCGAATTTAGCAACCGCATCAACAATGCCATTGTAAGAGATTGCACTTGTAGAAACGGAAATAAGTGTAGCACCACTCAATGCAGCCAATACATCGTTATCAACTTTAGATGCAATAGACATGGTTAATTGTTGTGCAGCCGCACCAACTGGGTCACCCAAACCTGTAAGGATAGCTTTATCAGTCAATTCAACCGCTTTGCCAGCCTCTTTGATTTTGTAATCATCAGTGGATGCAGTCATTTGTTCTGTATTCATCGGTGTACCTTCAGTAAGGTCTACTGCATCACCGATATAACCCCATACTGGTACTGTTACGCTTTCACCTGGTTGACCTACCAAAGTGTTATCGAACGTTGCAATTTGTGTAAATTTAATTGCTTTAGGCAAGCCAGCGGACACCATGTCAGCCATAACTTGCGGTTTAATCATGTTTGTAGAAGTAGTAATACCTGTTGCCATTAGTTATCTCCTTTTGATAATTGGTTATAAAGTTCTTGATTTTCGTCATAAAGTTTCGACCGTTCAGCATAGTTCATCTTGGCGAATTCCTTTGATGTAATCGTAGGTGTGCCATGCTTACCGCCCTCATTGCCAGCTGGTGTGCCTGTTGGTTTTGTGTTTTCGCCAAATCAAAAAGGGTTCTCTTTCATGACCGCATCTAATTGGTCTTTGTGCCCCTTAATTTCGCCGTTTTCAATTTTTGCATCGGTTAGATCTAACAAAGCACGCACAGCCTTATTGTTCTTAGATTTGACACCACTCAATGCCGTGTTCACGATGTTATCGATTTCCATGCTTTTGATTTTTGCCTCGTATTCAGCGGTTCTTTTGTCTGAATCGGCTTTCAATGCATCGATTTGTTTCTTTAATTCATCGTTGTTAGCATTAGCTTTTTGAAGGTTATCAATTTCACCACGTACCTTTGATAATTCCCCCTCTACCGATTTGAGTTTGTCATTTTTCGCATTGAATTGGTCTTTAGATACGTAATTCTTGCCGTAATCTTCAACCACTTTATCAGCTACTTCTTCACTCAAACCTAACTTCATTAATTCGTCTTTAGTCATATTGACCCCCTTATACAAATACCCATTTCGCTTTATTTTCGTGAGCCACACCTCACAATTACGGTCTTGTTAGTTATCGTCCAACAATACTAAAATGACAATTAAAAAAGCAGCCGTTAAGCTGCTTATTAGTTAATATATTGTTTTTCCCATTCTTCATAGGTGATAGCACCATCAACATCGATGCTTTTATCGTCTTTGTTTCTGCCTATTCGTGTTTCGCCCTCTAACCCCTCTATATATGGAATAGTGGTAGAGCGGCAATAGCAATGAAAAGGCGGAACAGTAATGCCAGGTTTAGCATCCACACGTCTAACAATCTTTCTATCCATTCGCCTACAAATTGGCGATGTATGACTATCTAACGTGGCTAGTATCTCCAGTTTATCCACATCGAGTTCTGCCATGCTATCAAGAAAACCCTGTTCATGTACTCGTGCGGTTTCTGTTTCTACTAGCCTTTTAGCGTTGCTATACGATGTTTTCATTCGCTTGCTTAGATTATCCGCCATAGTGTCAGCACCTTGACCAATCATCAATGCTTGTGTGAAATCATTCTGTAAGTTAGCCACTAGCTTAACCTTATCAGTCCATATGCGGCTGCTGAAGTCTTGGCCATCATTCGCCCATTGACTATTAACAACGCTATCAACACGCTTACTATCAATGCTATTAATCATTGAGTACGTGCCTCGTTGCGTTTGTGCCGTATATGCACTCTTATATACTGATGATCTATAGACATCATCAAGCATATTCTTAACAGATACATTTTGACTATGTGCCATGACTTCTATTTCATGCACCATATTGATATATAGCATCTGCTCACGACTTAACCGCTCGCGTATCGATGCATTAGATAGCATTTGTTGATGCTCCTTAGACATGCCGAGTTGCTTGGCCTCTTGTTCAAAATCTTTCAAGTCCATCTTAAAGGCTTTCATTTCGTACTTATCAAGTAACTTCCGTGCCTCTTGTAATGTGATGCCGTTTTTATTGGCGAATCTTCGATACCAATCATTGATAGCCTTCTCCATTCGCCTTAACGCTCGTGCATACTGCTGTTTGATTTCCTCATCTGTAAGCGTTGCCTTTTGAAATGATTCGTCTAGGATGCGTTCATATCGCTTTTGCCAGTAATCATTCGCCATGTTCCTCACCACCATTAGGAATTACAAAGTCAGGCACTAATTCAGCCTGTTCTTTCTTTAGTCGCTCTAATTCCTCATTAGTGTCTAATGTCCATGGATGATTAGATACGATTGTTTCATTGGAGATAATCCCTACACTATTACGGCAATTGTTGATGATTTCGCCCTCATTGACTGGAGTAAGTTTATTAAATATAAATTCCACATCATCAAGTGCGTTACTACCTAGAATGTTGTAATACTGACCAATGAATTCAAGCATCTTCTCAAATGATGCTTGGAATTCTACTTCAAGTTGGTTACTGTCCAAATCAATATCAGAATACATGCTCATGATGTTCATCTGATTAGGGTTGTTAGCCATTCTATCATCTTTCACATCAAATCCACGGCCATTTTTTATGATTGCCGTTTTCAATGCATGGATAATGAATTGAAAGTTAGCTGTATTCACCTCAATATGCAAGGTTTCAACACCGCCATCACCATTTACAGTATTAATCTTGACTGCCCCATACTGTGCTAGCTTTTGTCTAAAGTCCGCCAAATCCGTGCCGTCATAGTTCTTCAATACTAGAATAGTATTCCGACTATCTTCCATCATGTTATCGGCTAGCATCGAATACATATCATTCAATGCATCTTGTAAGCACTTTAACACGATTGATTATAGGCCGCTCTAGGTGGTTACCTTTAAAACAGATTAAAGGTACTTGCCCCCAATCATAGAACACATTGCCAGCGTTAATATAGCGTTGCTCGTCCTTCTCTTGATTGATGTACAAGTTTTGATTTTGATAGGTATAGTACTTTACTTTATATTTTGTGTAAAACTCTACAAAGGTTACTGTTTGATTAGCACCGAGCGGAGTATATACTTCCATATCGTACATATAGATAAACGCATCTAACTGTGTATGATCATCATCACGCCAAAACGGAAGAATATTTCAGGCTTTAAACGTTTAAAAGCAATATCGCCATTTGCATCAATATATGGGTACAAATACCCTTTACCAGCTATTTGCGAATCACTGCACACGTTTAATAATGTACGATGAAATTTACGATTGAATATATCAGTGATGCGGTCATCTTCCGTCTTAATTTCAAGCGGTTTACCTAACATATAATTGACTTTTTGGTCTACCAAATCATCTATCTGATTGTCAACAATCTTATAATTCGGTAGGTTTTTAAGCTCCAGCAACTTGCCATTTTCAATAATAGTAGTCCGCTTTTTATTTAAAACATCATGCTCACCCTTATAGTATCGTCTACCAGTCAGCATGTCTTTTCTATCTTTACCGCTTAAAAATTTTCGTATTTCACTTTGTAAGAATTCACGTTCGGAGATGCCACTATTCCCCTCTATGATTGCTTGCCACATTTCATTAGTTGTTAGCATTGTACCCCCTTACCAGCTAAATCTTGCACCATCCATGATTTCACGTAAGCCATAACGCACCGCATCAATAGTATGGTCATTGTGCTTAGGATAGCTAGAAATAAAATTACCATCTTTATCCTGTGCGAATTCGTAAGACATAAACTCACGATACGCATTAGGGCAACGCTTTTTATCAATGTAAATCTTTGCCCTATCAGATAGCCATTTAATACTAAAATCACGGCTATCTGGCCCTTTGCGTACTGGATATGCTCTTATTCCTAACTCTGTGAATTCTGCTATAGATTTAGGTTCAGCACTATCACAATATACAGGCCTATCTCCTACTTTATCCTTGATGAGGTTCACGGCTTTCTTATTGGTTAATTTCGTGCCGTATACTTCATCGTAAATATAAATAGTATCGTGCTTTTCATCGTAGTTCATTTTCATGTATACAAATGGGTCAGTCGCAAAACCAAAGTCAATGCCATGGAATACATTATCAAATGTATCTATCATTTCATCTGTGATGTCTAATTCCTCAACATTAGGGAATACATCGCCGCCTGTGCCTGTAACTTCGCCCATATATTCATGTGCGTACAGGTCAGGCCGTGCCTCTTTTAGCTTTTCAGCCTCGTTTACGAATTGTTGACCTAACCATTCCACAGGAACCATAGTGTAATCACTTTTGATTACCATCCTATCTGCATCATCTGTTAATTGTTCTACGTTCACCCAATTATCACGGCTTTTAGGTGGGTTAAATGAATAAAAACACCAGTACTTATCACCACCACGTAATAAGGACTGGTTTATATTTCGTATTTCATTCATGCCAGCAAATTGATCTAATTCTTCAAACCATACTATACCGACATACCCAAATGGTAATTTAATTGATTTTACTTTTTGCGGATCATCAACACCAAGGAATAATATCCGTTGTCCTGTTGGATTATAGATAATCTCTAATGGTGATTTCTTGAAAGTAAACTTATCAGATACACCCAACTTCTCGATACACCACTCTATTTGAGCATATACAGAGTTTTTCAACGTCTGCCCTACTTTACGCAAGACAACCGCATGACAATCTTTGTTATTCATCAAGGTGTCTACTACTTCAACACCAGCAAATGACGATTTAGTGCTGCCACGTCCACCAGTCAACCAATAATGCGTGTGTCTATGCCGTTTAATATCAGCACTTACCACGTCAAAATGTGGAATAATAACTTCCGTTAAATCAACACGCTTGAATGTATCCTGTGTTGGCTCGTCATTCTCTGTAAGTCCGCCAGATACATTCAATACGAATTCGGCTGCTTTATTATCCCCATTGATTGCATTTACTACTTGCTTTAATACAATGGCCGTCTGTGCGGTTATATTTAACCCCTTAGCACTTGCAAGGCTTTTTATTTTCTCATCTACTTGGCCATCTTTTAATGGTGTATCAAGTAATGTATTGGTTATCTCTCGCCATGTTCTTTTGGCTCTTTTCGCCTTGCCACTAGCAATGCCACCGAGTGAACCAAGCCGTTGACGCTCTTCTCTTGGCAACTTGCCTATATCTCTTAGGTTTTGTTTATTGATAGCTACTTGGTTCACCCCCTTATCGTGCTATATCCGTGGTTTGTGGTTATAAATTACCTGTTTTAATAAAGTGATCTATCTTAGCCCTATATTCAGAAGTTGCAGGCCCAGAGTATCGTGGACTAACTTTAAACGTTCCATCAGATTGCAACTCTAACGCCGTTTTCTTTAAACCATTAATAAAATATGTATTCGGCTTTTTCGCCCATTGTTTAACCTTGCCACTATCAATTAAACTTTGAGCGGATTTAGAGATTTTCACCTTTTTCGCACTCTTCATAGTGCTTTATAAATTGGCAACTTTATTTTTCCACGATTTAATAGTTGCTTTTGTTCTCCTTATAGTTACTTTGCCACTATCCAAATCTCTCAAGAATGCTTTCACCTGTTTAATGTTTCGTGTAGTGATATTCAAATTGCCTTTATAATCGAACAGGCTCCCTCTAGCGTTATCACGTGCAACTTGACGAGCGACTACTCTTTTTTGCTTTTCGATTTGATCACGCAAACTGCTGATACTCGACATTTCTTTATCCGCTCTATTTCTATTTGCACGCCCTCGTGCTGTATCAAGATGCCACGGTTCCCCTTGTCTTGCTCTCATGTTATTTACATGATCATTGAATTTAGCGTCAAGGCTAGCTTGTAACTGCGCTAATTTCGCCTTGCTTTTCTTCGTGCCTTTGCTTTCTTCTCCGCTACCTGTTAGTGAATATCCTGCACCTCTACCACCCATGTACTCACCTCACCATTTATAATCAATACCTTTATCTTTTAATTTAGCTATTATCGTGTCTTTCCTTAATCCAACACGTACACCCTTTACGTTGTTCCTTTTTAAATTGTCAGTCCGTCTAACTTTGCTCACTTCCTTTCTCTGTTAAATCTCTGTTTACAACATTAATACACGCCTCTACGTCCTAACCTACTAGATTTAAGACCGTTTCTATATTGTTTATTAATTGCATTGCCAATAGCATCTGGTCTTGCATCTGCTTCGCTCAAACTTTTTCTGTCTGCTTCACGTTGTTTTGCATATGCTTTATCATATTCTTTCAATTGTTTATTGTTATAAGTTTTGACGGACAGCCCATTACTTTTAGCATGTCTTTCCAATTGCTTAATAGATGTTTTTAAGCTGCTAGGACGCCCATTTTCTAGTAATACGCCAGCATTATTCATTCTGAACATGCTAGTCTTACCATCTTTAAATGTTATCGATATAGCACTTTTTCCACCTAGACCAGCACCACGGCCACCCATTATGTACTCACCCTTTCATTTTGTCTGTTACTGCATTGCTAATGTATGTTACATCGCAATCGAATTTGTACCCAATATCACCGCCATACACGATTACGTTATGTGGCTTAACAATCTTCATGCATTCATCCATGCCTTGTACCCATATATCAAATGCATCTTTGTTTCTTTTAACGCCTATAGTTGATACCGCTATTGTTCCGCCTGTTGGCAACCCATCAAATGCGAAATCATAGCTATCTGCACCAGCCCATGACACAGTAGGAATCACAGTACACCCATAATCTTGCATCATCTGACCGATTAAGCGACTTCTATATGTGTTCCATATCATCATGGCTATTGGCATGTTTGTGTATAGGCTAAAGTCAGGCGTTAATACACAATCATAATCAGCAAGCATGGTACAGTAATCTTCAGGACTGTTCCATACTCTTTCAAATTGATAATCATCAAGGAAGAAATGAACCCCTACGCCATCTTGTGGCGGTGTACTTTTGCAATAATTAAACCCCATTAAGGACTTCGGCGTATGTATTACTTTGTCTAGTGTAGGTATGTCATATATCCCTGTGCATCTGTTTTCATCAAACTCATACAAGTTATATGCATTTGCCGTCCGCTCTCGTTCGTTTTCCTTTTGTGGTAGTTCTACCTCAACTGTGTCTACTGGGTCAGCAATTTCAAATCCAAAGTCTGACATATCGAAATCAAATATTTCATTCATTTCTAATGACAAAATACCTTTATCCCATTTCGATACCTCAGCTACTTTGTTATCTGCTAGTCTGTATGCTTTTATTTGTTGGTCTGTTAGATCATCAGCAACAATACAAGGCACTTCTTCAATACCCAATGCATGTGCTGCCTTATATCTTGTATGACCGCATACAATCACATTGTTTTTATCAATAACAATTGGCACTTTAAACCCAAACTGTTCGATTGATTTAGCCACCAACGGAACGGCTTTATCGTTCTTACGTGCGTTCTTCTCATATGGAATTAGTTCTTGTATGCTTTTCGTTACAAATTCCATTATTTAAGAACCTCACCGCCTTTCCGTTTTAACTTGCCTTTATCCTTGCGACATATTCCACAATGTGTCTTTGCAGGAATGTTTGGCTGTAATGTATGTCTGACACATTCCGTTGTATTCGATTACATCAGCAGTGCATATTCCGTATTTATCGTTGTTCAAGCAATGCTTTTCTATCGCAATGTACCTCTGTCATTTATCGCCATTTCTGATAATTTTATACAAAAAAATGAGATATATCATCGTGGATATATCTCATTATGTAATAACTTTTATTCATTTTTAGTGTATTAAACGCTCAAAACTGTGGTTATATTGTTGCACCCGTGGCAACATAAGCCCTGTAAGCCTAGTTTCTAGAAAACGCTATAACCACAGTTTTTCAATGATCAATTATACACTCAATACTAACAAACTAACATTTTTGATGGATCGTAATCGTGTTAGGGTTAGCAACAATAGAATATATGACTAATCTTTGGAGGCCTAGTTGGTTGTCAGTATTCAATATGTAAAAACCAATTAGGGTAGGTTCGTATTTAAGGTCAATAAGCTATGTTGAAAATATTCGACCTACCCATATCAGTTTTGCAGTAATTTTTACATAAGTCTTAACACATACTTTGATTGAAATTAGAAAAAGTATTGTTTTTCACTCATTAATCAAATATGGTTGCGCTGCTACTCTGTGTCCATCGATGAATTGTCCCACACCACATTTCGCCCATATACAACAAAGGAACGCTCTTTTTATGGGCGTGCTTCTTGTTGTGTTTTGATTTGTCCTAAGGAAAGAGTGAGTACAAGTCGCTTAGTGGCAACTTCTACATATATATTATACCTAATAGCAAACCATAGATATACTGACATTTACTGACATTTACTGACATTGCAGACATTTACTGACATTTTGTGATATCTTTTTGGCTACTTCAATAAATGCTTCATCTCTATATCTCAAGGCTTGTCTTTTCTTTTAAAATGTTCTCGTAAATTGCACATACTTGCTGTGTAGTCATGCCTAATATGTATTCTGCTCTTAATATCTTACTACCAATAGCAGCATGCAAATCGAATAACAAATCAGTTGCATCACATTTATACTTTTTTAACTTATCAAGCCGTCTACGGTGTTCCTTTTCTATGTCAATAAATCTTGCAACGCTATTTTTCCAATCCACAAAGGAACACCCCTACCACTTACTCCCTATCTTTTTGAGTAATCAATAGCACTAATCGTTGTTATGTTACTTTGCAATTCCTTTATTTCCATCACCATTAACTCAAGGTCTTTATCTACTGTTTTTAACGGCTCTAGATATTCCTTAGCACTATTTATTAATCTCTTTTCTTCCTTTGACAGTTCGCTCAAATACAAATCACCTCAATCCTTAAATGCGCCATTAATAGCTAGCATATAAACCAACACGCTCCATGCTACAAAATATAATTGCATTTGCACAGCCATTATTTGTATTACCAACTGCAAGCCATAAACAAAAGAACATAAACCATGTCATATATTTATACATCTACTAGTTTTGCATTTTGCCAAGAAAACACATATTCAGGATTTTCAACAGTCCAAGATGTTGCACCGTTTAACCAAGCATATACTTTTCCATCTTTAAAATATGCAAAATGTCGTTTTTCCCAAGTATTGCGCTCATACGCTCTAACATATATAGGTGTATCAACTGGTACTTTAGACCAATCAACAATACCTAATTCTTCTGCAATGTCTACTAAACCATTTCTATCAATCTCAAGCATTATTTCGCTTATGATATTAATACACTTTGTAGTGCCACCACTTGTTATTTCTAATATACCTTGACCCATAATTGGCTTTTTCGTCGTTAAAAATGCAGTGACACCGACATTTTTAGCATAATACCGCCACCCATCATCATATAACTTTTGAAGTAACCACTCTCTACCTTGTTTATCTGTGATCATACTCTTTTTCATCTCCTTATTGTTAAACAAACTTTTCGCATGCCGTGTCACATTCTCTAATTCTTCATTTGTTGGATTTTCAACGTCCCATAAAATCCACTTAAATCTAACAAGTTTCTCTTTGTGTTTATAGCAAAATGTACATTGCATTCCATAGACTACTATATTTGGTATGCATTTACACCTATCTATTTTTATTGTATACCTACTACAATTTGTAACACTTCTATACTTAGTCACTCACCCACTCTCCTTTACCCTCATTCCAAACAAACATCACTTCTTCTTCTAGGTAAAAGTTATCATCTTCATCAAAGCCATAGCTTTTATCATACTCAATGGCTTTACCTATATAGAACACAGTTTCTTCTGCTCTCAAATGCAAGCTGGCATAAAAACAAATGCATCTTGATAGCTTTGAGGTGCGATGTAAAAGTCGGAGTGTTCAACGTAACCGCTATAGTTTTTTCATGCCAACCACACGCACTAGCGTCTACAATATCGCTTTTTAATTTAGGGTTTATCATCACTATCTAAACCACGTACATTTTCAATTTCCGCTCTAATTTCAAGTATGTTTAAATACTCTCCCATAGTAGCCTTTTTGCCTACGCAACAAATCTATAGGACACGTTGGTTTAAAATCTAAAGTTCCAGCATCATATTTAACAATCATTCTGTGCAACTTGTTGTAACGTTCTTTTAATTCTTTATACTCTCCTCTAAATCTAGCTTGCCATTCAGGTTCACTAATACTTAATTCATTTTTATTTTCTTCATTCATTTTATTCACCTCTTATAACCCTATTTCTTCGCATTTAAGACCTTTGGCTGCAACACGATCTATAAATTTAAGCATCTTACCATATTCTTTTTGCGTGATGAAACCATCATTGTATGCCTTATCTATAAATTGCTTATGATTTGTAAGCATCTGAAAAGTCAACGCAACTATATGCCATTTTCTTTAGTTTTAAATAATAAGACCGCATACGCACCTCTTATGATAGGGCGGATATTTCACGCCCATATCTCATTACATTCTTTTCACCAATTAAAATTACATCATCACATTCTTTTTTCAACAGCTACACTATTACATCAACAATATCATTGTTTGCCGTTAGCAATTTAACATCACTTTCTCCAAATTTATGTTCATCAATCATATCGATTAATTCATTTCCATTTCATTTTATTATCCTCAATAATTAACCAACAAAGCACAAACGCAATCACAAAATGTTTCAAGTTCTTTGATTTTTCTTTTTATGTAATTAATTTTAAAAACTTATTTACCTGTGCTACCATAACTGCCAGAACCACGTTCTGTTTTGCTTTAGTTCATATCCTCTACCACATCTACCATTGCTACTGGTACGATGATTAATTAGTGCGATGCGATCACCTCTAAATATTGTGTAGTCATTACATGATACATTCTCATATACAATACTTAGTTCACCTCGATAATCAGCATCAATAATACCTACACTATTTGCACATCTTAGAGGTGTCTTACTCATGCTACTTCTTGGTACAAGCAAACCCATATGACCTTTTTGGAATTTCAGCTACTTCCTAAAAGGTATTTTCTTTTGACTGTCAGCAGGAACTTTAATATGGAGTGGACAATACAAATCTAACCCAGCTGCATCCTTACTGCCTCTTGTTGGTAGTTGTGCGTATTCATTAACTAATTTCACTTTCATTTGTTCCATTACATTCCTCACTCCATTCACTTTCTTTGTAAATACGGAAGAAATTATCCGCCTCATTATGACTAACCTAAGGCTTATTGCTTTTTCCAAGCTACTATAGGCATATCACCACTTTTTGCATCATGTTCTGCTTGCTCATAGGCTTTACGGACATTCAGATTTTCAACGAATTTGACTTCTGATGTATGTTAGGTAGTCCGATGCAATCGCTAGCATCACCTGTGTTACCACAATATTGTGCGGTTCTACGGACTTTATCAAACCCATGCGACCTACACACATCTCGCCACATTCGTTCGCCTCTAGCACCTTTTTGTTTGCTATTTATTGGCAATCTTCATCACCGCCATCTTTCAAGCATTGATTACAAAGCTTTTTGATACACATCAACATAGATCTCTTGTTTATCTCCGTTATATGTAACCTCGATATACGCATTGATATGCACACCACTTACCAATGCTTTTCCAATTTTGTAATGTCTTACAAAAACCAAACTATATACATGTCCTCTGGTGTTATTTCATTTGCATTATAACCAAACTCATTAAATAAAACTGTTCTTGCTGCGTTGATTGCTTTTCTTGTAACTCGTACATATTTACCTCTATTTTTATTCTGCAAATTCCATTAAGTTTGTTTGTACTTTTTACATCACTTAACATTTCCTCTTTAGCTTTTGCATACATTCTTCTGTCGATTTCAAACCCATATGCACTTCTTCCTAGTTCCATAGCTCGCCTAACGTACTACCGCTACCAGCTACTGGGTCAATCTACATCTCCTCATCAGTAAATATTTCTATCAACCCTTTTTCAATACGCTTACTGGTTTTTGTGTTGGATGAATATTAGGAACGATATTCTTGTTATCACGTTTCCATTCAAAGTGATCAAATATCATTTTTGTTGTTATTAAACTTAGGAAGTTTTTCACGATACAAAACCAATGCATATTCTGTAGCACCTACAATACGCATATTTGCCTTTAAGACTTGCGCACTATAATTTTTATTGAATGTAATAGGAATGTAATTTTTAAACCCATGTTTTTTGCATATTCAATAACCATTGGTTGTTGTTGATAGCTACAAAAATACTATCATGCATGGTGCTTGTCCTCGTTCTTTTAGGTTCTTTTGTAATAACCGATTACAGAAATGAAAGTATTCTGCAATGTTGAAATTGTAATCAGAATTGAAGAACGCTTTACCAGCTTTTTACTTTCGCCGTTCTTGTTATCACCGTCTACATACCACATAGGATTACTTGCATAAGCATTGTTTCCTAGATTGTATGGAATATCAGCAATCACCAACTGTGCCTTTGGTATTCCGTATCTTTTTAAAATTCTGAAAATTATCATTAAATAACTCTACTTTCATCTATTCACCCATTTCATGCAACCTATCCTCATATAATATTCTTTTCCTTTTCATTTAACTAACAGAACCTTTTTCTTCGTTTTGCTCTTTTAATAAAACCGCCAACTTTATATACTGGCTTATCAAAGTAAGTTCCACTATATTCATCAATTAGAATTAATCCAGCACTGCCAAGCATTTTCATCAATTACATCCCAATGATCATCATATAAACTTCTAGGAACTGCATAATACAAATACATAACATTATGATTATCATGGTAACGTGCCTTCTTAAAAATCGTTACGGAAATCATTTATATCTGTTTTTAATTTCAACTTCAGTTAAATGCAATGTATTAAGATTGAAGTAAATGAAACTCAGCCTCATAAGGCGCTTTCTTAATACCACTCATTAACACATTAGGGTATACATACATTTTTAAGGAATAAATGTTGTCCTAATGCATATTGAATATCTTGTTCTGTCAAACACTCACCCCTCTACATATTGTGCATATCTTTTACTATTCATCCTCATCTTTTTCCCAACCAGCAATTAATACAATTTCTAAACCATCGTTTAAATCATTGACATAATCAATCTCATATTGTGTGTATTCACTTCAATAAAACATTCTTGGTCAGGATAAGATTTTTCCAATTTTTTTAATTAATTCATGTACTTTCATTTTTATTCTCCTTTATTACTACCACTTTTTCATTATTTTGCTTTTCTTTCAATCTGAAACTTTCAGTAATAGGCACTCAGCCTCTGTTGGAATATAGATGATTTGGTCTTTACTATCTTTCAAAGTATCAACCCATAACCAATGAATGTATGCCTCATTACCTTTCAATGATTGACCAATAATTTGATTTGGCTTTTGCCGTACCCTCTGCACGTTTCACTTCTGCTTGTGCTAGGCTTTCAGCACTATCTAGTTTCTGCTTTAGCCTCTAGTACTGCAACTTGTCTGTTTTGTTCGGCTCTAGCAAGTTCAGCCTCACCCAGCCTTTCTGTTGCTGCCATACCATGTACATTGGCACACCAAACGCAAAAACTCCAAACTACTGCACCAATCATAACTACTACCAATAAAGCTGATACAATCTTATTCATGTTTTTACTCCTTTACATAATCTTCAATACGATAAGTTTTGTTTCATATGTGCCTGTTCCACAATTCATAACAATTGTTAGTTCAACCATTTTTATCCCCCCCTATTAAAACGGAACGTTTTCATCGTTGCCTTTATCATCTGCAAAATTTTCAAAGTTACTTTCCGTTGCCGTATCATTCAATGCGGATACACCAACGAAACCAGCGATTACTTCCATCAACGTATTTCTTTTTGCCCGTTGCTATCTTCATAAGAACGTGTTTGAATACGCCCCTCTACGAATAAGCGGTTTCCTTTTCGGTAATTTCTACTGCTTCGCCTAGCTTGCCCCATGCCACAGTTGATAAAAAGCAGTTTGTTCTTTCGTTTCATTTGTTGTGGAGTCAATATAGGTGTTCGTTGTCTGCTGACTGTGACGTCACCCTCGACCACTTTGGGTATAACGCACTTCTGGATCACGTGCTAAATTACCTAAAAATTTGTACTGTATTCATTCAATTCTCCTAGTAGTAATACATTCCATTCAATGATGCCTCTGTATCATTAATGTCACATCATAATCTTCGTGAATGTGGCAATCGACTGTTGCCTCGTTTCTCATGATTTTCAAGTAGGGTTATCAATCTTAACCCTTGCTTGTTCCTCGCTAGTTGCAAGTACTGTAAAAGCTAACATTGAACGATACATTACAACTCACTTCAAATTCCTTTGGCTTTTTGTTTCATCTATCCCCCTATTGCTTGTTTTAACAACGCTTTTACCTTTATCAGATATTTGGCTTTTGCTGATTATTTCTGTTACATCTACTGGTTCTTTGGCTACTTCTACTAGGTTTCCAGTTGGTAACATTTTTAATTGTTCGTTCACCACTTTCTAATGCCATTCGTTCTTTCTCTGCTTTTTGCCTAGCCTCTAGCAATAAACCATTATTTTTAATAGCATTTGCCATCTTCAATCTATGTTGTTCTCTAACCGCCATCTGTTCATATTGTTTTGATAAACTGCGCTCTACAACCGCTTTCGTTGTAATCATCACCCCTGCGTGGATTAAACGATGACCATATAGATTTGGCATCAAGTTAGGGTTAAAGCCGCTCAATCGTTCTAACCCTTTGTCATAGCCATAACTTTGTGCAGCTTTTGATTACCATTTCCCATGCACCTTGTGCGGTGTCCATTTCTTGAACATCGTTTACATAGTCGCTAATCTCTTTTGCTTTCTTTTCTAATCGTTGCTACGCTTGGTAGATATTCATGTGTTTTGATTAACTCTTCAACTCAAAGCACTCAATGTTACTGGGTTAATATCACTTAACATAGCAACATATAATTCCAACTTTTTTATCAATATCTTTCTGATACATGACCGTAATCGGTGCTATCGCAGTTAGTATATCCGACTTCCTCATTACTCATCCTTTCCTCTTGTTCGTACATATCAATCAATTCATTAACACTATCAATTCGTCTTTCAGTTTCTGACTTAGCAAGCGACTGGTTTAAATATCCCCTCAAACTTTGTACCAAATAATGTTTCAGGTCTAAGGTATGGTTCAAATTTAGTACCCATCCATTCAGAACATTTTTATCAATGACAATCTTAAAATCGTCTATCGTAAAGTGTTCTTTCATTCTTGCCTTTATCAGCGTTCTAGTTTTCTGTGTTGTACTTCTATAGTTCTTGTTAGTTTTTAGAGTTAAGATATTCAATGATTTCATTTATAGAGTAGAGGGGTTGTCATGTTCAACATGACAATGTATTTTATTTATCTCTAACTCTTTCTCTATCTCTAACTCTTTCTCTATCTCTATCTCCGTTACATAACATGTTTCACTTGCGTTACATTGGTGTTACATTGTAACGCTTTTTGTTTTTTCTCTATGCTTACGAACCCTACTAGCTACTGCGGTTTCACATCCCTGTGCTATCTTTTTGTGTCAGGTAGTAGTATTCCTCATCAGAACACATTTCAAGCAGTCCGCTTTTTGAGTAAGTATTGTACAGTGATTTGCATTCTCTTCTTTTTCATCAAGATCTAATGCGAGCTCTGATGCAAAATCATCTTCAAGTCCGTCAAAGTAAAGTTTTTCCATCACTCATGATTGAACGTAGTAACATTTTGAGATAGATAATTGTGTAAGTATCACCACCTGCAATCTTTCTCAATCGTTTAATTTCTTTTCTTTGGAAGAAGTCTTTGTGTAACTTCAACCAAAAGTATCGTTTTGGTTCGCTCATATGCTAATCATTACTTTTACCAACGCAGGCATATTTAACATTTGGTTGCGTTTGTTTAATTACATCTAACACATCTTTCAATTCTGTAATTTCTTTTTCATTTACTTTTGTATTCGGCTTGTGTTTGTTCTAATTTCTCAATTCGTTTCTTAACATATAGTTCAACAACATCAATTCTTTTTCATATTGTTTCATCCTTTCCATAATGATTGTTTCTAGCTTTTAATTTGGTTTCCTTTGAAAATACTCCGTGTGCTAAGTTCTCATGGCAATATCTACACAAACACGCTAGGTTGTTTAGTTCGCTTGTACTGCCTCTACCTCTAGGCAATATGTGGTGTACCCTCAGTAGCAGGTGCGCCACATATTACACAACATGGATAGCCATCTATACTATCTCGTTCGATAGCTTGCGGCCTTGTTATTTTGTAAAGTTTATCGTCATTCTTTTTCCTTTTGTTCACTCTCCACCCCTCTATAAGAGATTGGATGTACTCACTAGGTTCTAACTGATACCTAGTTGTTCACATTCATCTGTTAGACAATCAATCAATCTTTGCCATCTCTTTTGTGTTATAAACGCTGCTGCCGTGGTAACACATTACATTGTGATAACCTTTGATACTTTTACATTCACCAGCATCTTCGGCTATCCACCCTATGCCGTAGCTTGCCATATTGTTATGTAGCGTTCGACTGCATCCTCACGGACTGGAACATATGTGAAATGACTACAATCTTTGATTGCTTTTCGGTACACATCCTCTTTAGATATATACGAATGGTTACTCATGACTTCCGCTATCTTTTTGACATAAAACCCAGCAATATGCATTAGCGTTCATACTGCGTGATTTTTGATTTCTTTTTGATTTCAATCACGTATTCTTTTCTTTATCTAATTTCGCTAGATCATTGTCATGTGGTGCAGGTATTACTCACCATTACACCTAAACGGACTACAAAGTATATCAATAGTACTTGTTGTCCACTTCATAGCCTTTACCCAGTCATAAAGTTTAGACATTTGGTCTCTTGTAACGTTATCAATCACACCAACACCAAACATTTCTGTTAATTGGTGTGCTACTTGTTCTTCACTAACCCATGTTCACTTTGCCATCTTTAGCACGATTGCATACGCATTGTGAGGGTCAAATTCTTTTTCTTTCTTTTCCTTTTCTGCCGCTGCATTGATTTTTGGTATCTTGTAAACCTCGATATACATCAGCGCCTACACCAATCATTTTTGCTGCTAGTACCTAATGCATCGGTAACCGCCATCTTGAATGCCTCATCATTTCCGTGGTAACCATTTTTATCTTTGTAGATTAAGAAATCACCACCATAACCCGGAATTGGTTTACTCCACTCATCGCCATCTTTGATATATAGATTTACTTTTACATAAAGCATCGTTTCGCCAGTAGCTTCTACCAATACTTGTTCCCGTATCTACAATGTCAAAGTACCAACCAACACCACACATACCATAAACTTCGGTTAATATTTCCCATCTCCATTGTGGAGAAATATCATACTTGCCTTTAAGTTTCCCAAAGTCAATTATTTTTAACGCTGATTGCGGTACAGTTTTTACCACATTATATCTACTATCCATCTATACCTCTTTGTACTTGTAACCACGCATTTCTAAGAAATCAGTTAAATCTTTTGCATCATCTTTGTTAAGTCATAAACAGTTACTGTTAAACCAACTTTTGTTTCTGCTACTTCAACTATTTCAATTGGTTCATTTGTGATACTTGCTCGTGCAGCCTCTTCCATTTCGTTGCGCTCTGCAAATTTTGCATTGATTAATTCTCTAGCTTGATCTAGTGGCATATCTTTTACTGCACCCCAACATTCATCAAATGTGATTGGTGTTGCTAGTTCATATTGTTGATTGCAAGTATCCACAATGAACTCAATCATTCCTTTTTCTCTGCTAAAATTTGTTTGTAGTCATCGTCTGATTGTTGGCGCTTTGCATTTCAATCATCATTCCCTCAATAGAGGTTTCAATATCTTTCATCTTTTGCCGTTTTATTTAACCAGCGTTTATCATGTTGAAGTTGATTTGCGTATTCTTCACACTCCATATTTCTCAACCATCTTTTTCAATAAACTTGTTAATGGCATCAGTTTTGCTTTGCACCTCTTTTTCATCAAAGTATTTGATTTGTTCTGCAAGTGGTTTTTCTGCATCGTAAACAACTTTTCAATACTTCATTTACTTCTTCCTCAAATAACTCAATTGGTCTTTTGAGTTCTCGTTTTTCTCTTTACAGAATTTATCAAGCGTTGTTCTATACTTAACGATTTCGTTTTTAGCACTTACCATGTCCTTATAGTTTTCTTCTGTTACTACAGGCTTTTTATACTTTTCTAACTGTGCCTCAAAGTAAGCTTTGATTTTCGTCTTTGTTCCACTTGAATACTTGTTCGTTTTGACTAACAATAGGTGTTAAATTAATTTCCATTTTATTCTCCTTATACTTGTGCTAGAATATAAGTAGAGTATTTTCCAATATCTCTACACTAAGTCCACTGAAACTTCTTCTAAACTTTTCACTAGCGGACTTTTTATTTGCATAAAACTTATATTCTTCTAACCAATATCCAGTTAAAAACCAAAGTGTAACCCCTAACATGGTTTGACAAAACCATGTCCAAAAAGTCGATAGTGCTCTATCTCAAGACTACCCATAGCACCGATTGCTAAAATTACACCGATAATCCGTAGTGCATACACACTTTAATCATTACTACCAACCTCTTTTCACTAAGGCATCAACAACCATTTTTCGATGCACTATCGCAAATCCCATTTGAAAGCATTCCCGCAAAGTCATATGCTCGCTTTTTGTTCAGACACTGAGTTCTTCGCTTTCAATTCTTCTAACCCTAACTTTCCGAATCTCTTTTTGAAATTCAATCGTATGTTCATTACATCCACTCCTCATAGTGCTAATATCAAAATCAATTTCACTCTTTCTGCTAGACGTTTTAGCTTTTTCTCCATTCTTGAAATTCAGCTTGGTTTTTAGGGCTTTCATAAAATTTGTAGATTTCTTCTATAAACAACCTCACTTTCCTCACTCCTCTTTGATGAGTTCGCCAATCAGTACATTGAAACAATCAGCCAACTTTTGAAGACTCGTAACACTTGCCCCATTTTTGCCGTTAAGCCATTGGCCTATTGCAGCTTGTGAAATACCAGTTTTTCTTTGACAGTGTATAAGCAGTCATATCTTGGTCTTTCATAAGTTGCTTTGATTTTTGCAAATTCATTGATTATCACCTCGCTTTTTGCTACAATCAAATTACTAAGTATTTATTTAGTATATGCAACGCTTTTTACATTGCTATGTATTTGCGTTACCCTGTGATTACATAGTACTACGCATATGCTAGTAATTCAATTAACTCACAATAAAAATAATTAAGAATTACAGTTTTATTTTTAACTTTTTATAAATAGGTGGATAAAATGGCATATGACCGCATATTCGAGATCATGAAAGAAAAGGGAATTAACGGCTTATAGAGTGTCAAAAGATACAGGGATATCACAGGCATCGCTTTTAGCTGATTGGCGAAAAGGCAGGGTCAAAACCTAAAATCGATAAGTTGCAAAAACTATCCGAGTATTTTGGTGTATCGATCCATATCTAACAGGGGAAAGTAATCAAATTGATGATACTCAACAAATGCAAGCACCAAATGGGTATTATGTAGACAAAGAAACAGCCGAGTACGCTGAAATGTTACGTACTCGGCCAGGTGCTAGAACTTCTATTCTCAGTCTGCAAAAGACATATCAAAAGATGATTTACAAAAAGCAGTGGAATACATAGAGTTTTTGAAAAGTCAAAAATAAATAATGTTAGGGAGTGTGTTGTATTGGTAGTAAATATAATTTACTGCGATTTACCATGTGTTAAGGCTATTTCTGAAGAAACAGAGGATATAGACACGCATAATATATATGTGAATAAAAACTTGCCACATGATAAAATGAAAGCAGAAATACGGCATGAGTTATCGCATATCATCAATGATGATTTCTATTTGGATAGTCATGTTAATTTGGTAGAAGAAATGGTAAGGAGATATGATCTACAAAGATGAAACGCTAACCGATATTAACTTCTACCATCATTTCAAGTAAGGGAGATAAGGAAATGAAAAAGACTTTAGCATTATTAACTGCATTATTGGCACTATCTACTACCGCAATGGCAAAAGACATTGTATCTCATGAAGAATTTAAAGCATTAGATGGCACGAAAGTATTAGTGCATTATGATGATGGTACATCTGAATTGATGGACGAACAGGACTTTTTAAATGCTACAATCTCCATGACACAAGAAGAAATGGATGATTTACACAAAACTGATAAAGGCACACAAGATGCACTAAAAAGAAGAATGGAGGAAAACGAACGTTTTAGAACGATGTAAATAAAAAAGAGCCACCTACACAGGTGGCTTTATTCATAGAGAGGATTAACTATGGAATTGTCAAAAGGAGTTATATATGCACGTTACTCATCAGATAAGCAACGTGATGAATCAATTGAAGGGCAAATAAGGGAATGCAAAGCGTATGCAGAGCGTGAAGGTATCATCATTACTCATATATACACAGATAGAGCCTTATCCGCAAGAACAGACCATCGCCCAGAATTTCGCCAAATGATTGACGACGCGAAGAAACATAATTTTGAATATGTTATTGTGTACCAGCTGGATCGCTTCAGCCGTAGCCGTGAAGATAGTGCATTATATAAGGCAGTACTCAAACGCAATGGTGTAAAGGTAATTAGTGCAAAAGAAAATATCAGTAGCGACCCAGCTGGCATTATCCTCGAATCTGTATTAGAGGGTATGGCTGAATATTATAGTGCAGAATTGGCTCAAAAGGTTAGACGTGGCATGACTGACAATGCACTAAAAGGCAAGATGAACGGCACACCTACACCGCTAGGCTATGACAAGACTGATGATAATACACTCATCATAAATAAGCGTGAGGCAAAAATAGTAGAACATATCTACGATATGTACCTAAAAGGGCACTCTATCCCCTCTATATGCTCATTTCTAAATTCCAAATGGTATTTATCATAGAGAGGCGGAAAATTCTCATATGCGGTCATTAGACGAATTCTAAGCAATGAGAAATACATCGGCACCATGAAATGGAATGATATCGTAGTAGAAGATGCTATCCCTTCCATTATTTCAAAAGAAATATTCGATAAAGTACAAGCGTCAAATAGCCGTAGAATTAAATTAAAGGCCTCTAGGAGCGACTTTTACAATTTATGCGGTAAATTATACTGCGGAAAGTGTAACGCTCATTACGTAGGCTCTACGGCTACTTCTCGGAGTGGTGAAAAGCATTACTATTATGTGTGCAATAATCGAAGAAAACATCACACTTGCGATGCACCAAATCTAAAACGTGAAATAGTCGAGGAGATTGTAATCAACAAAAACGCTGAGATATTGAATCAACCGAACACTATCAGCAATTGGCAGATATGGCTATCAAGGCTAATAAAGATATGATGAGTACAAGTGAATTAGAACTACAATCTATTAATGATCGTATCAAACAATTACAATCAGAATTAGATAATTATATGAAAGCAATCGCCAAAGGGTTTCATATCTGATACGTTACAAAACCAAATAGAGAAAACTGAGGCGGAATTACAAGACCATA
>BNJU01002199.1_pt1 | contig 65732 bp, 84 predicted proteins | sample 8539281 | NCBI WGS metagenome assembly BNJU01 (sample SAMD00202456, study PRJDB9452) | human saliva metagenome | isolation source: human saliva | place: Japan
TCGAGATTGAAAAATAATAAAATCACTCTCGTAAAGTGATTCTGCCTCAGTCAGGATTAAATAGAAAAAAATATAGAAATTAATCCTTCAATTTTTTTAATTGGTAGATTTAATTTATATCATAGATGATTATGATAATTTATATAATGATTTTACAATCAGTTCGTTTTATAATATAATTTAGGTATGTTTAAAGAATTATCTCAATCAATTAGGGACTATGCAAAAAGCAATCAACTGGTTCAATGAAGCAATATTATAATGATATCGCGGACGCCCTAGATGATGAAGAATTTCTTCAGACTCTATCAAATACAGAAATTAAGAGGAAATTGGAAAATCTCCAAGGCAACAATTTCAGTTACTACATTAATAATAATTACGGTTATGATGACGCATTAAATATAGTTCATACTAACTATGTTGCACATAGAGCAGATTCAAAACGGACTATCGGTAAATTTTCGCAAAAAATTAGAGATTTTGAAGAAAAACTTCAAAAAAGCGAAGAAAAAATAGATGAGATTAGAAGAGTTGCGGATATTTTATCTGGCGCCGAGATGTTAGAAGCTTACGCCAATGATTTTTAACTGGCAATCAAAAAAACACGAGTCTAAGGCTAAAGAATGGCTAAATTATTTGATTTATTCTATCATTGGGATGGTAGTTATTGTTGCCTTGCTTCTATTTGTTCAGATTTCTGATTTTCCCATCATTAAAGAATGGCTGGCTGATGATATAAAAAAAGCAGCAGCAGATAATTTGAAAACTTTAGTATTTATCATAAAAGGCTCAATAATTATAGCCTATATTCAAATCCCGTTATTTATTAGAAAAAAATTACTTTACAGAAAAAAACACTTAGAGCAGTCTTCAATTCATCGCAGAAATGTATTAAGGGCTCTGCACGCTGTCTATAAAAACAATAAGCAACCCTGAAGAAAAAGATAAGATACTCACAGTCGGAGCAACTATTGCATTTTCAGAACCAGAAAGCGGATTTATTACTAGAAAAGAAGGTGCTGGAGGAGATGACAATATTGAAGCTATTTTTAAAAAGTAATCGGTAAATAAAAAGTAAAAAGAACGGCTGCTAATGCCTCGACCAAAACGAGGGCTACACCGTTCTTTTATACTTCAATAATACTACAAAAATAGCTAAAAAGTCAATATTATCTAATTATTTTTGTATAGCTCGACTATTTACCAGTAATATTAATTTGTAATAGTAAATTTAAAGAGGAAATATGGCAGAAAAAGTTAAGAAAAACGGCGCTGGAGCTGAAAAACTAAAATTCGAATAGTCTCAACTAATTTATCGTGATTTACTTTTGTGTTAGCTTCACCTTGTTTCATTCCAAAGTAGAAGGCTAAACCTGTAATTACGGCTGTGTAAATTACAATTGTTTTTAATTGCTTCGATTAATTTCTTGTAGTTAAATTTCTTAATATTTTTTTCATTTTATTTTTCTCCTTTTTTTGTGTTTTTTTGGTTTGAGCTCGACTTTAGAGTTCTTGATTTTTTTCAAGCTCTTTTTCAAACTCGGTTTCATTAGTATTTTGCATAATAATTTGCTCCTTTTTTAGTGAGCGGTCAGAGCCGAAGAGTCGAGGGTGGGCTCCTAATCTTCAGCTCAAATCGCTCACTAAAAGGTTATAATTTGAAGTTTCTAATCTAATTGCTAAGGCTCTATATTATTACTGATTAGCTTGCTTTCGAAAGGAAGACTTCTATTAAATAATGCCAGGTTGTTAAGGATCAAATTTTAAAGGTTTTGCTAGTCCTCAGAGGTGATCTATACAAAAATCGCCCCAGTTGGAACAACAAAAAGAGTGCAGCGTCGCCACAACACTGCGCTCTTCTTATCTTGTCTTTTTCTATATAATTTAAAAAGCCAAGACAAAGTGTTTACATAAACATTTCATCTTGGCTGGGATGGAGGGATTCGAACCCCGAATGGCGGGACCAGAACCTGCTGCCTTACCACTTGGCGACATCCCAATGCCTTTCAATTATATCAAAAAATTTTTAGTTTTTCAAGGTTTTTTTAAAAACGTTACGTTGACATTTTATCATTTTTTTCTGTTATAATTAGAAACATTAAGGCTAAGCCTAGAACTTTTGGAGGTTTTTTTATGGATTATAAAAACGCAACCCTAGAAGAGCAATTACTTGCCGCCATCTATAATAAATCATCTTTAAAATTTGAGATGGATGATGACAAGATAATTACAGTCTTCCCAAGATCAGCGTATGATCTAGATAAAGAAATCGTTGAAATTCACGGTTCAGCAGAAATAAATTATCTTAAGGGGATTAAAAAAAGAAGTATGGAAAAAAATCTGGGTTAAAAATACTACAATCTGGGTAACCAAAAACTTCGAAATTATAGCAAGAGGAACTCAGAGCGAATTGAAGAGAAAAATTCATATAAACGAAAGCCCCTCTTTAACCTCAAAAGATGATCTCGAAACCCCGCCGTTTTTATAAGTATAAACACACCTTATAGTTAAAGTCGCAAAATGCGGCTTTTTTAATACGCTAAAGCTTGCAGTTTTAAGATTAATATTATAAAATTTTATTGATAAGCTTCTCGGTTCGCCGAAATACAAAAGCTTATGGAGGTTCGTTATGAATATTTTTTTGTAAAGTCAATCGATCAAGCCGTAAGCGAAAAAAACAGCTTTCGGCAAAAATCGAACAAGCACAAGCCGTAAAGATTGAAGGATTGCCCGCAAAAGAGGTTGTCGAAAAAAATCGAAAACCTTTTAAACGGAGGGAATCATTCGAATTTATAGCCGGATCAAATATCTTTAGTGAAACTATGATTAAACTTGTAGAAATTTTAGATATTTTTGAGAAATACAGCCTGAACGATGCGGCGTATTATTATTTCATTAGATGCGAAGAAGATATTTATGAGATTTATTGTCAAGCGGGCGAAAAATCTCAGAATTTACAAAAATCGCATCAAATCTTAACCTCGCTCACTTGCGGGGTTTTATCTTGATTTTTTTAGCAAAAATGGTATAATAACATAACGCTCGTCTCGAGTAGTACTTTCAGAAAAAGAGGTGAAAAAGATGCCAAGCTTCAACATAAGTGGCGACGCACTACGACAGCTACAAAAAGTTAACGAAGAACAACCCTTCGGGGAGATTCACTAAGGAAACGGCAAACTATGTTTGGGATTATATCCAAGCATATTGCCAACCAAGTAAGTCACAAACCTATTTTCGCTTTAAAAGCGCTGGCCAGATTTACGACGTAGACATCGTAGCTGATTCACTCATAATCTATAGAGTAGAATAGCCACCTTAAGCAAACCCTCAAAATGAGGGTTTTTTTATATTGATTTTTATTTTTTTATGATACAATATGAAAAAGTTGCCAGAGACAGTAGCCGCCTCGCGTTAGCCAGGCTTAATCCGCTACCGAGGAGAATACTTTTTTTCTATTAATCTGCCAACGAGTTTTGAAGGGAGGCTTTCAAAACGCCAGAATCTTAACAATTAGGTCGAAAAAATACTAACCAAAAAAGGAGTTTTTATGGCATTATCACGCGATAAAAAGAACCAATTGGTTGCTGAATTAAGCGCCGCTCTAAAAAGACGCAAAAATGACAGCTTTTGCTGAATACAAAGGTTTGACAGTTGCCGACCTTCAAGAACTTCGAAAAGAAGCTCGTGAAGCTGGTGTTCAAATCAAAGTTGTAAAAAACCGCCTAGTGCGAGTTGCAATGCAAGAAGTTGAAGCTCTAAAAGAATCTGATACTTCTGCACTAAAAGGTCAACTCGTTTACGCAATTTCAAGCGAAGACGAAATTGCCGCTGCACAAGTTTTGGGTAAATTTGCAAAAACTCACCCAGACCTTAAACTTGTTGGTGCTTTTGCCGACAATGGCGACGTAATGGACACTGCAACTGTTACAACACTTTTCAGAACTTCCAAGCAAAGACCAACTTATCGGTCAAATCGTGGACACACTTCTTTCGCCAATCAACGCGATTGCTGGTGGTCTTACAAACGAAGATTTGGAATTTCGAAAAGCAACCAATTAATTTATTTTAAGATATTAACTATTTAAATTTTTTTAAAGGAGTCGAAAATGGCTGACATTAAAAAAATTGGCTGAAGAATTGGTAAAATTGACTATTCTTGAAGCTAACGAATTGAAAGAACACCTCAAAGAGGAATACGGAATCGAGCCAGCTGCTGTTGCTGTTGCCGCTACTGCCGGTGCTGCTGACGCTGCTGACGAAAAAAACAGAATTTACAGTTACTTTGAAAGACGCTGGTGCTCAAAAAAAGTTGCTGTTATTAAAGCAGTTAAAAGAAATCACAGGTCTTGGACTTGGTGAAGCTAAAGCTATCGTTGACGGTGCTCCAGCACCAGTTAAAGAAAAAAAGTTTCTAAAGATGAAGCTGAAGAAGCTAAAAAGAAACTTGAAGAAGCTGGCGCAACTGTTGAGCTTGCTTAATTTTAATATAAAACTAATCGACCTAATTTAAGATTTTTGAAAATCGCTCAGAACATGGGCGATTTTTTTGTTTTTTTGTAAAAAATATGTTATAGCTATTGACTTTATCGTGTTATTATGTTATTATGTTAACCTAGAGTTTGAGATGACTTTAGGCGAAGGTTATAAAATCTCATTAAAGGAATCTTATGGAAAAAAACTTAAACAAATCAAAAAAACTCAACAATATCTTTTTAGATAATGCTTACGCCGAATGGGCATTTAATGCAAATAAAGGTTTTTCGAAATCAACCGTCTTATAACGAATATTTTCACATTAAAGTCATCACCAGAAAAATGTTAAAAAAAGCAATAGATGATCTAGATTTATCAAATCTTGTTCTTATTGATGAAGAGCAGCTAAATGAAAGCTATAACCCGGATTTAGCGCATAATGGCGGAGGCTATGATCAACCCTATGAATTATATTCCGACGGAAGATATGAAATTGAAAGCCAAGACCTTAATGTAGGTGATTTCGGGATGGGTAATCAACATCTAACAATTTATAGCGATAATGTTGAAGTCGCTGGTGTGGATTGTTTTGATTTTGAGACAAAAAGATCAGAACTATAGTGAAAAACTCGAAATTATCTTGTGGGCACGAGATATCCTTAGAAATCAGCTAAACTGCAAGAATACTAAAAATAGAAGAATAATCATTCTTCTATTTTTAATTACTTTCTGAATCTATACAATATCCCCAACCGCTATTAGTGTGAACACTCTCAAGCTCTACTAATACAGCAATAGCCTTAGCTGGAACAGATCCGCCATATTTTAAATAATATCCATCACCATCACTTTTTTCACAAACCGTGCCAAGAGTGATATTCCAACTGCCCGGCCTATGCCGATCACTGCCACCTTGACTATATGTAACAATTTGAGTTGTAGCAGAATTAAATGAGCCGAAATCATCAATGTGGCCGTCTGGACGATCATTTAAGTATTGGCTTTTATTCCAATAAGGTTTAAGTTTTGTCCAAGCATCATTATTTCCATTAAAAGGAGCCCTACCACCATTATTAGTCTTAAATTGAATAACTGCAGCCAAAAGATTACGGGCATCATTTTTTTCCTTGCCGTGTCTCGTTGAGATCGCCCAAGAGCAGGGACGGCAAGAAACACCATCAAAAAAATATCAGCCCAGCCACCGCAAGAACGAGCACAACCTCGATAATTGTAAAAACCTTTATTAAGTTTATGCTTTTTCATAGCTCTAATTATATCATGTTTTAAAATTAACATTCAAGAAATATTTTTAAGCCCAATAAACATAAACGTTTTTTGTAAAAAAATTACATCATTCAACATATAACAGATTAAAAAAATTGTGGAAAACTTAAAAAAAGCTTAAAATTACCAAAAATATTGACTTTTTCAAGTGTTTCATGATAAAATCTAAAAGATAATATCAAAAGAAAACAGACAAGGAAAAATGCGAGGAATATGTCTGAATTACCAGAAAAAAACAAGTAAAGCGGCTAAAAAGCTTGATTCAAGAAGCGGAAACGAATCTTGCTGCAGCCAAAGAGTTGCTAATTAGCATTAGTGGCGACGACAATACAGTAACAGCTCCAAGCACTTCAATAATCGAAAAGCCCTCAGGGCAAAGTTATAGAAGGTGTTTTTGACGGTCAAACAATGATTGGTCCAGATGGAAAAAACTATCCCGTTCCAGCAAACTATGCTTCAAAATCAAAGCTTGTGGAGGGCGATATTTTGAAACTTACAATTAACGAGGATGGTGGTTTTATCTATAAACAAATTGGTCCTGTTCCGCGAAAACAAATTATCGGAACTCTTATCAATCACGACGGTTCATTCTTTGTGGAAGCGGGTGGAAACGAATATAAAGTCTTGCTTGCAAGCGTAACCTATTTCCGACTTCAAGCTGGTGACCAAGTCACTATTATCATTCCTGAGGATAATACAGACACAACTTGGGCTGCAGTCGAAGCTTCATTCTAAAAAAATTTGAGAGATTTATATTAGTTAAAAATTGTGCGAATCTATTGCGAGGTCGCACAATTTTTTTAATTTATATAAAACTTGCTAATACTAAGCGCTTATGTTAAAATATTCAAGAATAATACTAACCTTAAGCACATTGACAATAATCATAATTATTTTAATATTATAACATAAAAACCGCCCTAAGCACGGGTGGGCATCGCTTAGACGGTTTTTTATCTCTTCGACGCACCCGCTAAGGCTCGAAAAAAATCGAAGCTGAAAACCCACCAAAATTCACCATAGGGTTCGCCGGTCAAAGAGGCTATTATGTGCAATATCAAGATTCTTATTTTTTTAAAAAAAGGAGGGGTAAAGAATTATTCAGATATATATTGCACACTATAACGAATAGATAGAAGTTTCATTGACAAATTTTTTAAAATATTTTATCAATCCTTTATATATTATCATAAATTATGTTTTATGTCAACACTATTTTTATAATTTTATGGAAATATTTCAAATAAACCTTTCAGACTATGATTATTTAAGAGATCTACCACACATACCAGACCCTCCAAAAAGCTTTTTTTATGCGAGGTAAATTACCTGCAAAAAGAGTAAAAACTGTAGCAATTGTCGGAACTCGCAAACCGAGCGCATACGGACGCGAAATTGCTACAAAAATTGCAAGCGAGTGCGCAAAAAATAGTATCGTAGTTGTTAGTGGTTTAGCCCCTAGGCATTGATTCTGTCGCCCATAGAGCTGCGATCGACTCTGAAGGCAAAACTATCGCTGTTCTTGCGAACGGTGTTGATAAAATCTACCCTCGTTCTCATATGAAGACTTGGGTCAAAAAAATCCTTCAAACAAATGGAGCGATATTGAGCGAATATCCAAACAATACACCAGCTAGACCATGGCAGTTTTTTTAGCGCGAAACCGAATAGTGTCTGGTCTTGCGGATGCTGTTGTTATTATTGAGGCCGCGTCCAAAAGTGGGACGTTATCGACTGCCAACCACGCATTAGATCAAGGTAAAGAGATATTTGCCGTTCCAGGAAATATAACATCACCGCTTTCTGCGGGATGCAACCAGTTGATTAAAAATGGTGCCAACCCTCTAACTTCAGTAGAAGATTTACTTGATTTTTCTAGTCCCTGACCGCTTTGAAAAACAAACACAACTTTTCAAAGGCGACACCCGTGAGGAGAATGTGATTTTAGAATTTCTTTCGAAAAACGGTACAACTTCGAGTGATGCAATTATTAAACAAACGGGGCTTTCTGCCAGTGAATTTAACCAAGCAATCACAATGCTTGAACTCAAAGGGTTAGCATTAAATAATGGCGGTGAAAAATGGAGCTTAAAAGTAGATTTATAAAATTAAATATGGTATAATCAAGGGAATGAAAAAAATTAAAAATTAGTGATTTTTTTGGATTTATAAATTTCGTTACCAAATCGGAATCGGAATTTTTATCTATCGGCTATTTAGCTATAATTATTTACACTTTATTTATTACACCAAACGGCTTAACTGCAGGTGAAATTGAAAACACAAAAAAAGTGCAGTAAATTTAGATTTCTCAAATATTTTTTTCAAAAAAATATTATAGACTTACCGTATCGTCTCCTACAAAAAAATCAGTATCGATATTTTTTTGGCTTAAGTAATTTTTTTCGATCAAATTACCATCAATTATAATTTCGCTACTTTCACTTTTTCTTCATAACTAAAAATTTCAGGAATGTGGTTTTCGAAACGCGCATCAATTCTAGCTTCAATTATCGCAATTACATCCAGCCAATTTTTTTCTTTATTGCCCAGAATGGCACAAGCGAGATACTTTTATATTTTTTTACCCAATTTTACTCATATGGAGTGGCATGAAATTCTAGAAACTCCAAAAAGCGCCAAATTTTTTTATTCTGATTACGATTTTTAGGTTTGAGTTTTTTATACACCCCTAAGTTCTTATATTGTTTTTAGCTTTTTTTAATTACGGTTTTAACACACCCACACCTACGTTTTTACAATAAAAAGAACACCAAAAATCGCAGAAGGTTTTTAGGTGTTTCGCTCTTCTTAACAATTATAATACCGCTGCTATTTTTCAATCCTTAAAGATTTTTTTCGATACTAAAGATCATCTTTGGAATACCTAATAAACTAGACTTCTTTGAAAACATTAAAAACCTTGGCCTATCACTAATTGGATTCTCAAACCCAATTAGTAACGGAATGCTTTCTCCAGTGGTAAATCCAGCAACAGCAATCTTAATCCTAATCGGACTCTATTTTTGCATTGACAGCTCGACACTCCGCAAGAAGCTATCTAATTAGTATATGGACAATAATCCTAGCCTTTTGTTTGCTTAACAAATACCGCAACTATTACTATTTTATTTACCCCTATCTTAATCTTAACAATTACCGGACTTCAGGGGCTAATTGATACTTGGTACGCACTATTCCCAAAGAACCCTTATGCACGTTTCTTTGGTTTAATTCCAACTTCAATTTTTGTCTTTAATCTATTAATCACAAACCTCTCGGTTTTCGCTTTAAGCTACCAATATTCGCCACAAATCCTTTCAGCCTTCAATCAGGACCTAGACATCCTTCTAACAAAAACTGATTCAAACCGAATTTTGGTAGTCTCGAAAAATGAAGAAGATTTTTATAAAGTTCTTGAGAGGCAGGGTAAAGCTAAAGTTAAAGATACGGCCGAAGATAACGAAATCGTAGTTTCGAAAGAAGCCTATAAAACTACAAACATTTCAGATAAATATCACGTAAAAAAAGATTTTTGGTTTCAAACCGTAAAAGATAATTCTGATCGTTTTTTTATGTTTTTAACGCGTAGTTGATTTTTAAACCGTTTTTTTGATAGAATTAAAAAGAGTATTAAGTTTTATTTTAAAGGAGATTTTATGGCAGGAATTAAAGACCAAATGAAAATGGTGCGCGAACTTCAAAAAGCACAAAAAGAACTTAAAAAAAGAGATTATTGAAGTTGAAGCTGGAGAGGGTGCAGTCGTAATTCAATTTACAGGGGAATTAAAAGTTAAAAGTGTAAAATTAGACCCTGAATTAATCGATTTTGATGATATCGAAGAGCTTGAGCATTGGATTCAAATTGCAATTCGTGACGGTCTCGAAGAAGCACAAAAAGCAGCAGCAGAAAAAATGCAGCCTTTGATGGGTGGGCTAGGAAACCTAGGACTTTAATTTTCTTCGAAAGGGAAAAATGTCGCAAGTTTTACCAAAAGCTCTAATTGAAACAATTGAAAATCTCGAAAAACTTCCTGGTGTTGGATCGCGCACTGCCGAGCGGTACGCTTATTATTTGTTGAAAAACAACGCCCTAGTAAGCGAAAAAATTGCCGAGAGTCTTTTAGGGTTACATAAAAATGTAAAAACTTGCCCAAAAACTTTTGCTTTAATCTCAAAAGATGAAGAATTCTCTTCGTTATATACCGATGAAGCTCGTAATAAAAAACTTGTGGCTGTCGTCGAGGAGCCTCTTGATATTATTGCGCTCGAAAAAACCAAACATTTTAATGGAACATATCATGTTTTAGGCGGTGTGATTTCACCTATTAATGGAATCACACCCGATCAGCTGCACATTCACGAACTCGCGGAAAGAATTTCAAACGATAGCGTTGAGGAGATTATTATCGCTACAAATGCAAGCGTTGAAGGTGAAAGTACTGCGCTTTATATTCAAAATTATTTGCGCGAAAAAGGATTCGAAAATCTAATAATCTCACGCCTCGCTCGCGGCTTACCTGTTGGTGTTGATTTGGAATATGCCGACCAAATAACTCTAAGTCATGCACCTGAAGGAAGAAAGGAGATTTAGTGAAATTCGAAAACGCAAGAAAATTAATAAACAATTCACAAAAAATTTGCGTAATTCAAGCCGAAAATCCAGACGGTGATAGTTTAGGCTCAGCTTTAGCTTTAGAAGAAATTTTGAGCGACCTCGGGAAAAGTGTTAAACTTTTCTGTCCCGTAGATATTCCAAAATATTTACGATATTTTAGCGGTTGGGATAGAATAGAAGGTTCAATTTATGAAAAGTTTGATCTTTTCATAATTGTTGACACTACAAGCAACACATTGCTTTCAAAAATAGTTGAAGACCCTCTTTATAAAAATCTACTCGAAAAAACTCCGGTTTTAGTGATTGATCACCATACCGATGCGACGCCCGATATAACATTCGAACATGAACTGGTTCTAGAAGAAGTAAGCTCAGCTGGAGAGGTTATTTTTGAAATCGCAAACACTCTTAATTGGAAAAATAAACCAAACCGCTGCACAAGATATTTTAGGTGCAATTTTCAGTGACACCCTAGGACTTTCAACAAGTAACACTTCAGCTCGAACTTTTGAAGTTGCCGGAGAACTAACAAAACTCGGCGCAAGTTCTGCTAAATTAGAAGAATCCCGTCGCGAATTATCTAAAAAGCTCCTGAAATCCTAGAATACAAAGGGCGATTAATTCAGCGAATTGAATACTTTTTGACGGAAAATTGGCAGTAGTTCATATTCCCTGGGAAGAAATTAAAGAGTATTCCGATAAATACAACCCTAGTGTTTTAGTTATTGATGAGATGCGAATGGTTGAGGGTGTAGAAGCTTGCGTAGCAATCAAAACCCTACCCAGACGGGAAATTAACGGGGAAAGTTCGAACAAATTCACCAATTGCTGCGGATATTGCAGGTTATTTTTGGTGGAGGTGGACATGCCTATGCGGCAGGCTTCCGAGTTTATGAAAAAAATATGACGAAATCTTACGCGAACTCATTACTTGCTGTGATAAAAATTTTTTTCTAAATATGTAAAAAAATAACCTTACGGAACTATACTCTGTAAGGTTATTTTTTAAAAAGCCTGCTCGTTACCGAAACAGGCTAAGTATTTCAAAAAAATTGGTGACCTCACGGGGAATCGAACCCCGATTACCAGGATGAGAACCTGATGTCCCTAACCGTTAGACGATGAGGCCAATGTTTTAATTTTACCAAACTCAACCCAAAAAGTCAATTATAGTTTTTTTAAAACAAAGCCTATGTATTTTTAGGGTTACTTTTCGTTTGCCTTATTTGAAATTATTTCAATAGCTTCAGTCAATAAGTTTAACTCTTTTAAAGAAATATCACCAAAGGTTTCTTCACACCATTTAACTAGAATTTGCTGCCGAATGTTCAGTTTTTCTTTACCTAGTTTTTGTAATTTCAATTTCACGAATTCGCTTATCTTTCTGTGAATTTTTTTCTTTAAAATTAAATTTTTCTCTTCCATTTTAGCTAAAACTCGTGAAATATAAGCCTTTATCAACACCTATTTCTTTAGAGATTTCATCTTGCGGAGCAGAAGAATTACAAATCTTGGTTAAAAATTGCAGCCTCGATAGCTGAAATATCATTCTTTGAAAAGCTCACGTGTTGCATATTTTTTTGTGCCGAGCGATAAATTGTATTAATTTTTTTGCAACAAATCAAGAATTTTTTTCTTCCATAAAATAATTATACCAAATATTGTTGACTTTTACAACAATATTTTTATACAATAGAGTAATCGTTGATAAATACAACTATTTTTTTATTAGGAGGAAGATGAAGAAATATTTTTAGAAAAAAATAAAAGCAAAAATCGTGTGCTTCTAGCCACTCTATTTATAATAAGTTTTATTCCTGTTATCTATGCTGGAACTTTTTGGCATCAATCTGGGATCCTTATTCAAAAATCGAAAAACCCTAAAGATATCAGTAGTAAATGAAGATGAACCTGTCATTTTTTTAATGGTCAAAAATATTGAACTTGGCAACAAAATTAGCAATAACCTTAAGCAATCAAGAACTTTAAACTGGCAGTTTACGGATTTAAAAACAGCCGAGAAAGATTTGACCGATGGTGACACTTTCATGATTGTGCATATTCCAAAAGATTTTTCGAAAAAAATTCAGTTAGTTTTTTTGGGAGAAAAATCCGCAAAAAGTGAATATTTCATTTGAAACAAATGTTTCGAAAAAGTAAATCTGGTGAAATGATTTCAACCAACGCCGCGCAAAAACTGAGCGAACAAGTTCGAGCGCAAATTAGTGAAAACTACAGTAAGATTTTACTTTCTCAACTTTCGAATGTTCAAAACGGTTTTTCAAAAGCAGCGAATGGTTCAGAACAAATTTCAAACGGGATTGGTAGTTTAGGCAATGGTTTAAATTCAGCAAATTCTGGAGTTATAAAAACTAAAAAAATGGCGCGGAAAAATTAAATTCAGCAAACCAGAAAATGGCCGAAGCAAGCAATAAACTTGCTCTTAGTGCAACCGAAATTTCAAATAAAACCAATCTTTTAAGCCAAAATAGCGAAAACTTGCAAAAGGGATTACAAGATTTTTCAGCCAAAAGTGAAGAATTTTCGAACGGCTTAAACACGCTAAACTCTGCGATAAGCAATAATTCTGATGCAAAAAATCAAAGTGAACACTTATTGAGCTAAATCAAAAAGTGGCAAAAATGCGCATTTTAGCCGAACAGACTAATGATCAGAATATTAAAAATCTTGCCGAGGAGTTGGCAGCCTCGGCGAAAAAAATATCACCGCTGACGCTCAAAAAAATGCTAAAAAAATCGCAAAACTTACAAACGCAATTTTCGCAAAAAAATTGCTCCAGCTGCGCAAAAGCTTAGCGCAAAATTCACGCAAAAATACAAAAATTCGCATAATTTAATTCTAGTGGGCGAAAAACAGCTTTCAACTGGAGTTGCAGCTTTCTCAACAAAAATGAACGAATTCAACACCAATGAGCAAAAAAATTCCTGAAAGCACAGCTCAACTTTTGGGCGGAATTAACACTTTAAATTCAGGAATAAACACACTAAATTCCGGCACCATAAAACTACAAGATGGATCGAATCTATTAACTTCGCAACTTTCATCTGGTGCAGAAAAACTTTCGAAAATCAATTTCTCAGATGAATCTGCTAAAAATATCGCAACGCCAGTTAAAAGTGAAATTTCAAATAATTCTGGAGATGCAACATACGGAAAGGCGATGACTCCATATTTCATCGCATTAGGTTTGTTTGTTGGTGCGATTTCGTTTAATATTGCGTTTCCGATCCAAAATAAGCCAAAAAAGAATCGTTCAGCACTTAAATGGTGGCTTTCAAGAACGGGAATTATGGCTGGATTTGCCGGAGCTGAAACTCTAGTTCTTACAATTATTTTTAGTGGAATATTTAACATTTTACCTGTGGATATAAATTCTTTTGTTTTGAATTCTTATGTTTCAGCATTTTCGTTCCTTTTGATTGTTCATACGTTAATGTTTGCTTTTGGTAGAGTTGGCCAGTTTACTTCAATTGTTTTTCATGATTTTTACAGCTTGCAAGTAGTGGAGGAATGTTCCCAATTGCGACAACACCTCAAATTTTTTTCAAAAACATGGCGCCATTTATGCCACTTTACTATTCGCTAACCGCTTTCAGACAAGCAATATTAGGTGGATTATCTCAACCAATTTTCGAAAGTTCCATCTTTAGTTTGATTATTTTTTTGGTTTAATTTTTGGTGTTATAAGCTTATTGGCGTATTACGTCAAAATGAGTTCTAGCGAAAACAAAACTCTTTCTGGTAATAAAATTTAGTTTTGACTTTTTCTCAAAAAATTGTTATAATTAAAAGGTTAATAATCAATGTTGGGAGGCGCGAGCCGTTATTACCACAGAAAGGATAGAAATGGCAAAGAAAAAAGCCGACTTAATCGAAGAAGCTAAAGCTCTTGGGCTTGAAGTTTCTGAAAAAATGACAATTGCTCAAATTAATGAAGCAATCAAAGGTGCTAAAGCTGAAGAAATCGCAGAAGAAATTGTTGAAGCTGTAGAAGTAGCTGAAGCCGTAGAAGAATCAGTTGAAGCAGCTGAAATCGCTGAAGAAGTTGTTGAAGTTGTAGAAGCAGAAGAAAAATTCGCAAAAAGCGGAAAACGCAGCAAAAAACACGCTGAAGAAGTTGCTGAAAAAGAAGCCAAAGAAGCTCGAAAAGCAGCAGGCGACACAACTCCATTAGATGGATCTGAAGCTGTTGTTAAAAAAGGTCCAAAACCAATTACTCGACCACGAATTGAACGACGAGGTAAAAAATACCAAGAAGTTGCGAAAAAAGTTGAAAAAGATACTGTTTACAACCCTATCTGACGCTCTTAAACTTGCAACTGAAACAAACCCAGCTAAATTCGACGCTTCAGTTGAAATTCACGTTCGACTTGGCGTAGATCCACGACAAGCTGACCAAAACATTCGTTCAACAGTTATCTTGCCAAACGGAACCGGTAAAGATGTGAAAGTTGCCGTTTTCGCACCAGAAAGCGAACATAAAGCCGCAAAAGAAGCTGGCGCAAATATCATTGGTGATGAAGAATTCTTGAAACAACTTGATAAAGAAGATCTTAACTTTGATGTTCTTATTGCAACTCCAGCATACATGCCAAAACTTGGTAAATACGCTCGCCTTCTTGGACCACGCGGATTAATGCCAAACCCTAAAGCTGGAACAGTTGCCGCTGATGTTGCTAAAGCTGTTTCTGAAGCTAAAAGCCGGAAAAAGTTGAATACCGTGTTGACAAACAAGCAATTGTTCACCTTTCAGTTGGTAAAGTATCATTTGGCGTAGAAAAACTTGAAGAAAACGCAAAAGCATTCTTCGATAGTCTTGCTTCACAAAAACCATCTTCAATCAAAGGTGCTTACGTAAAGGGTGTTTCAGTTGCAACCTCACAAGGTCCAAGCATTAAAACAGAAAACCCAATTGCTTAATTTACTAACAAACATAAAGAATCTGCCAAACCGGCAGGTTCTTTTTATATAAAATGGAAAGAATCTTTATGCTGTGATATAATATATCTATTATGCTAAAATTCTACAATACTCCTGATCGAAAAAAATAGAAGACTTCCAGCCAATTGATCCACAAAATGTTAAGATTTACACCTGCGGACCAACTGTTTATGCTACACCGCATATCGGTAATTGGGTTGCGTTTATTTATTGGGATATTTTAATTCGAACCTTACGCTTAAACGGCTACAATGTTACTCGCACAATGAATATTACTGATGTTGGTCATCTGGTTAGTGATGAGGACGAAGGTGAAGATAAGCTCGAAAAAGGGGCACGCCGTGAAGGGAAGACAGCTTGGGAAATTGCAGAATTTTACACAGAAGAATTCTTGCGTGGAATACACGATCTTAATTTAATTCAGCCAGATCATCTTTCGAAAGCGACGGATTTTATCCCTGAGCAAATTGCTATTATTGAAGATCTTTCAAAAAAGGGCTTCACATACGAAACGAGCGACGGAATTTATTTCGATACAAGCAAGTTTCCTAAATATGCCGATTTTGCACATCTTGATTTAGAGAATCTAAAAGCGGGCGCTCGTGTTAACTTTAACCCCGAAAAGCGTAATTTAAGTGATTTTGCTCTCTGGAAATGGTCACCGAAAGATCAAAAGCGCGATATGGAATGGGAATTTCGTGGTCGAATGGGCTTCCCAGGTTGGCATTTAGAATGTTCAGCAATTGCAATTAATACTTTAGGTCAAACAATCGATATTCACACTGGTGGAATTGACCACATCCCAGTTCATCACACAGATGAAATTGCGCAAAGCGAAAGTTTTACAGGTAAGAAATTTGCTAATTACTGGCTCCACTGTAATCATATGACCAGTGAAGGCCGAAAAATTTCAAAATCGCTACAAAATGGGTTTAGCTTAAACGACCTTCAAATAAGAGGTTTTTCTCCGTTGGACTTCAAAATGTTTGTACTGCAAAGCCAGTACCAAACGGAAAGTAATTTTAGTTTCGAAAGTCTAAAAGCTGCGCAAAATAGACTTAAAAACTGGCAAAATATTGCAAACTTGCGTTGGCAAATCGAAGGAAGTAAAGGTGAAATTCCAAGCCTTGCAAGTAAACAAATAATTCTCGAGCAAATTAATGACAACCTTGATACGCCAAAAAGCGCTTGCAAAAAAATTGATGAAATTTTTGGTGAAATTTTAAAAAGCAAACCCAGAAAAAAACTTAATCATCACAACCTTCAAGAACTTTTGGAATTTATTGACGATCTCTTAGGTTTAAATCTACTCGGTTCAACTCCTGATATTCCAGAGGAAGTAAAAGAAAAAAATTATCGAAAGAAACGCCGCCCGATCCGAAAAAGACTGGGCAAAAGAGCGATGAGATTCGTGACGAATTGCTTTCGAAAAAAATATTGTTCTGCGCGACACTCCAAAAAAAGAGTTTCTGGGAATATAAATAATATAAAAAAATCAGCCTTTCGAAATTCGAGGCTGATTTTAATTTCTAGCTGATTTTTCTTGAGAAGCTCAACGAGTCTTTTCAGAATTTTTCTTCTTGTGAACGACGTTTTTCGAGATTTCAATTGCTCTTGAACAAGAATCTTAGCACAAGCCGCAAGAGGAATTGCAAGAAGAGCACCCAAAAGTCCAAACGCATAAACACCAACTGTTAATGCTATAAAGATAATTAAGGCTGAAAGCTGATTGTTTCGAGCTTGAACCATTGGCGAGATTACATTGTTTTCAATCTGCTGATAAATCAAGAAATAAGCTAGAAAGATTAAGCCAGCAGTAGGCAAATTCAACCCAATAATTAACGCCGAAAAGCACTCCCGCAATTGTCGTTCCAACCATTGGAATCATGCCGAAAACAAATAACAATACGGCAATTGGCGCTATTAGACTAATTGGAAAACCGAAAATCAATGCCAAAATTGCTGTCGCGATCGATCCACAAGTTGCGCTAATAGAACAAATTGTCACAATACTCGAGACATATCCCGAAACTGTACCATACATTCGCGAGAGGATTCGACGATGGTTTTTCTCAAGGATTTTATCAGTGTAAAACACTTTAAATATCTTATCGATCAAGTCTGGCCCCTCAACAAGCATCAAGAAAGCCATCGCAAGAACCATAAATAATGAAATTATCCATCCAACAATCGAAGCGATACTTCCGAAAAAAATACATCGCCAAGTTTCGAAACCGAAGAGTTAATTGAGCGCGTCACGGAATCGACAGCCTGAGAGATCATCCCTTCAAGATGGTTTTTCCGTAATAAATCGTCGTATCCCTGATTGCTCTCCTGTATAGTTTTTGAACAATTTGCGGTAAATCTTTCGAAAAAGTGCTTAACTTGATCTGCGATGATTGGTGTAAGAATAGAAAATAACGCACCAAAAATTAACACAATCATAAGATATGCAACCGCAGTTGCACCCACACGATTTTTACTCGAACCTGGCAAAATTTTTTGCAATTTTTCGCCACAGGGGAATTTAAGGCTAGCGCCAAAAAGCTGCAATGATTATCATGATTAAAACGTCTTTCGCAATCCATATTGCACCAGCTAGAATGATAAACCCAAAAATCACAAGCCAAAAAAACGAATTAAAGTTTTTGTATCAATTTCAATTTTAACTTTCATAGCTATAGTATAGCATATTTTTTTAGGTTTTTCGAAAGTGGCGTTTTGTGATATAATATGAATCATGAAAAGTGAGTTTTTGGAAAGAAATTATCGAATCAACCGGCGAAGAGAATGGTCAAAAATTACCGTTTTTCTCACTAGCGCCAATGGAAGCTGTAACTGATGTGGTTTTTCGTCATGTTGTTTCGAAAGCTGCTCGACCAGATATTTATTACACCGAATTCACAAATTCTTCAAGTTTTGCTAGCCCAAAGGGAATCCACAGCACACGCGGCCGCCTAACTTTTACGCCAGATGAGCAGCCGATTATTGCGCAAATTTGGGGTTCGCGACCAGCCGACATTAAATTTATGTGCGAAAAATTACCAGAGCTTAGATATCGAGCAATTGATATTAACATGGGCTGCCCAGATAAAGCCGTTATTAAAAGTGGTGGTGGTAGTGATTTGATTCGAAACCCAGATCTTGCCAAAGAAATTATCGAAAGCGCAAAAGCGGGCGGTTTACCTGTTTCAGTTAAAACCCGCCTTGGTTTTTCGAGAGTAGAAGAATGGCGAGACTGGCTAAAAATTCTTGCTTGAACAAAAAAATTGAAGTTTTAACTATTCACTTACGAACAAAAAAAGAAATGAGCAAAGTTCCAGCGCACTTTGAGCTAATTCCTGAAATCCTCGAATTGCGTGACGAAATTGCGCCGAACACCTTGATCCAAATTAACGGCGATATAAAATCTCGTGAGCAAGGGCTTGAACTTTGGCGAAAATATCCAAAAATTGATGGAATTATGATTGGTCGGGGCGTTTTCGAAAACCCATTCTGTTTTGAAAAAAATCCACCGGAAACCGCTCGAACTTCAAGTGATTATTTAGATTTACTTGAGCTTCAACTTGATTTGTTTGAAAAAAATATTCTCGTGAGCTTGAAAAAAACGCCGCTTTTGAGCCGTTAAAACGTTTCTTTAAAAATTTATGTGCGAGAATTTGCTGGTGCTAGTGATCTGCGTGCTAAATTGATGGAAACTAAAACAGTTGACGAAGTTCGCGAAATTTTGAAGGACTTTTCGAAATGCCACGCAAAAATAATAAGAAAAAAATTAAGTTTGAACGTTTTGAAATGCAGCTTTCGAGTTCAAAAAGAAACGGTATCCCTCAAAACTTGAAGCTGAACGAGCTGCAGAATATTTAATGGCCCTGGATTTTTTTCGCTCGAATTGAAGGTTTATCAAGACTTAGACGGCGGATGGTATTTAACAAAACAAATTTAATTCCTCTGAATTTAATGATTTTTTTAAGCTTTTTTTATGTTAAACTATTGTTATGGATAAAAAAAGTTATTGTTTACTCAACAAGCTGGTGTGGCTTTTTGTTCCGCCGAAAAAGACTGGCTTGAACATAATGGCATTAAGTTTGAAGCCAAGGATATCGAAGAAGATTCTGAAGCGCGCGAAGAATTACTCGCAAAAAAATGAACGGAGAGTTCCGCGGCGTTCCTGTAACAGACATAGATGGCGAAATTGTACTCGGTTTTGATCGCGCGAAGCTTTCAAAACTACTAGATATTAAACGATTTTTAAAAAGGCGTATCTACCGCCTTTTTTTGTTTTTGCTATTTTTGGACTTTTTAGCGATTATTGCAAGAATCTTAATTATAGCAACAAATGCCAAGCCAACCAAAACATCAAATATAAAAATTAATATGACAAGTATTGGCATTCGCAAGAAAGAACCTTTAAAACCACCAAATTTAGTATTAATAATATTATAAAATCTTATATCAGCAATCCAAGAAAGCAAATAGATCGAAAGCGTGTTTTTTTCGAAATAAATTGAACAACTGTATTAAAGACTTTATTTTTTTAATAGTAATTTTTTGAATTTAAAATAGTCAAAAACAAAAAAATGTTGAAACAAGAACAATGCCTAAAAATCCCCATTCTGGACAAAAAGGTTTTTAGAAGAAATAATTCGAACCAATAAAGTATTAAAAAAATAATTGCAAAAAAATAAACTGATTTTTATATTTATTTTTTTAATTTTATGGTTTTTTAGTTTCGCCGTACTTTTCGGATAAACATACCAATAAAAATAGTATAAAAATGGCCAAATAACTACCCAGTGATTTGGTACAGCTTTCCGCAAATACTCAGGAACTTGCATTCCTAAAAAACTATCAAATACCGCTAATGTCATTGGGGCAGTAACTAAAAAAATAAGCATCCACCTATTGCTATTAGCTGATTTTTTTCTTGGTTTTTAAGCTCTCGAAAGCCGCATTCAACATCGGCGACATTAAATATAAACCAATATACATATTCACGTACCAGCTATAGTGGTTAAAAGTGAAGAGATTTTTCGAAAAACACACGAATAAGCCCAAAACCATGAGCCTGTTTATCTGTGATCGTTAAAAACCATAACTGCCGCAGCATAATATCCAACCACTCGCAATAAATTTGTAAAAAATTTTTTTGCTGTATTTAGCATTTTTTTCATTAAATATCCAGTTGCAATCAAGAATAACGGAACACAAGCCATCGCAACACTCCAAATAAAGGTTGCAAAAACATTAATAGTGACCCAGATGGTAAACCATAATAGCCCGTCCTATTGAAAAAAATGAACAAGCACAACTAAAAAAATACAGCCAAAAACTTTAATTAGGTCGATATTAAGATTTCGCTTTTGATTTTTCGCTCATATTATCAAATATTATATCACTATCTAATTTAAAATGATAGCGTTAATTTTTGCCAATCTTAACCACGGTAAAATCTTTTTGTGTCGACTTCATTGCTTTTCGAAAATAATCGTCGTGACTCACGAAAATAATTGCTCCCGAATAATTCTTTAACGCCCGCTCAAGTTCTTCAATACTTGGTAAATCAAGGTGTGAAGTCGGCTCATCTAAAACTAGAATCTGTGGATCATTCGAAAGCATTTTAATCAACTGAAAACGCGCCTTTTGACCACCTGAAAGTTCACGAATTGGCGTATCGAAATCTTGAGAAGAAAAGAGATATTGATGTAGAATTCGATAAATTTTTTCTTCAGTTATTGAAAGATTCTGGTCAAGAAAAACTTTTTCAACCGCGTCTTTTAGTTTCATATCAAAAAAATCTGCACTAATTTCTTGCTGATAAATTCCAACATTAACTGTATCATCGAGAAAGATTTCACCATCGTAAATTTCAGCCTTTTTCATTTTGTGAACCAAAAATCGTTTTAATCAAACTAGTTTTTCCGGCACCATTTCGACCAAAAATCTCTAGAATTCCGCCAACTTTTAAATCAAAATTAACGTTTTCGAAAAGAATTTTTGCACCATTTTTTTCTTCAAGCGCGTCGTCGAGCGAACCATAACCAAGTGCTAAATTCTCAGCCTTAACTAAACTTCGCACCGAGCGAGTTTCTTGGTTATTGATTCCAATCTTAACATTTTTAGCTTTAAGTTTTCTGATACGATTTTGCAACTTTAAAATCAAGATTTTCAACATTTTGCTGGTCAATCCAAAAACTCGGTTTTTTTAATCTCTTCAAGTTGTTCAAGTTCTTCGCGCGCTTTTTTTCTTCAAGCCTTTTTAAAAACGCCGAATCGTATCCGGATCGCGCGCTTTTTTTCTTTCATGCGCTGATATTCTTTTGCTTTTATCTTTTAAGTTCGAAATACGCCGTTGAACACTTTCGAAATCACGAATTTGGTTTGTCGTTGAAAACATATTAGCGCGTAAATAATCGTCATAATTTCCTTTTAAAAAAATATAGCTTTTACCGTCACGAATTTCAATGATTCTATCAACTTCAGAAAGTACATCGCGGTCGTGAGTAATTACCAAAACCGCTTCTTTTGAGTTTTTCATCCAGTTTAAAAATCGGTTTTTTTCGCATGCGAATCCATAAAGTTTGTCGGCTCATCAACCAAGGCTAAATCAGCGTTTGAATGAATTATTTTAATCGTATCAACCAAACGTTTTTTTGTCCGCCTGATAGCGTTTTCATTTTGCGTTTTTCAAAACCCTCCAAGCCAAAAATCACGAAGTTCAGCCTTGATTTTATCTTCAACAAAGTGAAAATTCTTTTCTTGAAAGCGGTTTAAAGCATCGGTGTATTTTTCAATTAAGGCCATGTTTTCGCCCATTTTTTTCAGGAAGCTCGCGCAAAAGTTTCGAAAGGTGAGCATATTCTGGCAAGTCATTCAAGATGAAGTTTAAAAACCGTTTGTTCGCCAACGTTTGAATATTCCTGCTGAGTGCTAGCAACAACCGAACCTTTTTCGAAAAATAATTTCACCCGAAAAAAATCTTGGTCAAAACCAAGTAAAATCGCAAAAAGCGTAGATTTACCAATCCCTGTTTCGTCCAATTAAACCAACTTTTTCGCCTTCATTAATACTAAAATCTACATCTTGAAGAAGCTGTTTATCGCCAAAAGATTTTTTTCGTTAATTTTAACGCTAAGAATCATAATTATTTCTTTATTTTTTTGCTTGAGTTTTTCGAACCAGTTTTGTGGTTCTTGCTTTTTTTCTTCTCGATTACAAAATTATAAATTTCTTCAAATTTCGAAATTGTAAAATTCAAATCTATGCTTTTTAATAATTTCAAGGCCATTTTTCGAAAAACTCTTTAGCGAGTTTTTATCATCAAGAATTTTTGAAATACTTTCAGCAATTTGATTAACATTGTCGGTTTCGCACAAAAATCCGTTCACACCATCTTGGCAGATTTCTTTAACCGCACCAACATCGACGCCAATCACAGGCTTGCCACAAGCGGCCGCCTCAAGAAAGACAATTCCTTGAGTTTCGGTTGGACTAGCAGAAACAAACACAGTTGCCGCACGGTGAAAATTCACCAAATCTTCGCCAAGTTGCGTCCCCATAAAATGAACGTTTTTCGAAATGCCAAGCTTATAAACTAAATTCTCAAGATTTTGTCGATCGGTTCCATCGCCAACAATCACAAGCTGAGCTTTTTTATTACTTTTCAAAACTTCGTTAAACGCTAAAACTAGAGTTGAAATATGCTTTTCAGCATCAACTCGACCAATATTCATAACAATTGGCAAATTGTGCGGCAAGTTAAACCGTTTAAAGAATTCTTTTGGTGGTTTTGTGGGGGTAAATCGACTCAAATCAATTCCGTTCGAAACGGCTTCGATTGGCATTTTAGCTTTTTCAGGGTTTTTAAAATGGCGCTCAATCGCTTGGCGAGTTGGCATTGTGGCGTAATCCGCCTGAAGCGCAAACCGTTTAGTGTAAAGCAAAACCGTGCGATTGATAATTGGTGAAAGTGGAGCAAGCATTTTTAAATTATCAAAAAGGTTTTCGGGGCTAGAATGGTTAGTAATTACCACTGGGATATTATGCCTTCGTGCGTAATCGATCATTGCTTGACCAACAAAAAGTTGCAACTGAATATGCGCGACATCTGGAGTAAAGTTATTTTCTTTGCAGAATTTGCGGATTTCAAGAATTGGCAAAAGTGAAAGTCGATAACCGTTGTGAAGATAAATTCGCGGAACAGTAATTCGACCGCCAGCAATTTTACGCGGCTCCGGTAAAGTTTCGGTTTGATTTGGGTAAAAAGGGAAGTTTGTCGAACTCAAACGAACCACGCGGTAGCCGTCGATTTCTTCGATGTAATATTCACCAGTTTGACTTGGCGCAAAAACCACAACTTCGTGCCCGCGCGCCGTCATTTGTTCAGCCAAGTTTTTCGAAAAAAACTGAAATTCCGTTAATCATTGGCCAAAATAAGTCAGAAGCAATTGCAATTTTCATAAGCTTGATTATACCAGATTTCACCAGAGAAATCAATTTTCGAAAAAAAGTTTAAGCTTGTAAGTTTTAAAGAGACATGTTTAAATTTATTCATAACTTTTAAGTTTGCATTTTGATATAGAAAGAAGTGATTCATATGTTCGAAAAATCTGTTTTCGAAAACCTTAAATCTACTCGCGACCGAGCTTATCAAGCAGTTAGGTTTGCGAGAGAAGAAAAAGATCGTTCCGGCAAAGAACTCTCTAAGATTCGCGAAAAGCTGAATGATGCTTGGGCGAAAGTTGATTCCGCAAAAAATAAGAAAAACCAAGAATGGAACTTGATTAGTTCTGTTCAAACTCAAATTGACCGCGAATGGGAAGTCTACAAAGATTTAAAAAATTCAACCTCGCGAGATATTGATTACGCCAAATCACAACAAGAACACTATCATGAAGAATCACAACGACTCTTCAAACAAGCAAGTGATGCTTATAATTATGGTGATAAATCAATGGCGCCATATTATTCAGCTCAAGCTAAAGAAGCACGCGAAAATCGCAATTATTGGTCTGGAGAGGTTCGAAGATTGATTGACTACACAAGGAGCATTCAAAAACCAACCAACAGTGTAAACCGAACAGCTTTTAATGTTGCTCGTGATGAACTTTACAGAGCTAAAGAAGAATATTCAAAAATCAAACAAGAGTTTGATGAAGCAAAAGAAATTCACGAAAATAATTTAAATAACTTTAATCGTTGTAAAGATGAACTTAGTCAAGCTAAAAAAGCAGTCGACGATTATCGTATTGCTGGACAAAAAGAGTCGGAGCGAATTAAAACCGAAAACGATAATCGTTGGGCAGAATTAGAACGAATTGCACAAGAAGCAGAGCTGAAGTATTCTGGTAGTCGAGAAATGCAATATATTGATAATGATGCTAAAGTTATGGTCAAATCTGGCTATGACAGGAGACACCACTGTGTTGTTACCGACATATTAATTACCGATAGAAGGTCGGATAACGGGCTTAGACTTCATTTATTGATTGACGAAAACGGAAAAGAGATTCATCGTCACGTCAGAGATAATAAGCGTAGGCTTTAATTTTTTTGCTTTTACTTTTTTTCACTATTCCGTATGTTATAATATCAACATACGGATTTTATTATGCCAGAGAAAAAGATTTTTGAAAAATACTCTAGAAAAGCTTATTGAAGATTGGAATAACACTAACGGTGCTAATTTTTCGAAAGTTGCAGAATATGGACTTCATTCTTATACTTACGCAAATGATATTTTTTTAAAGAAATACGAACAGTTTCGAAAAAAAGAAAAAAATAACACAAAGTGATTTTGAACATCTTAAAAATCTTTTTAGAAAAAGCAAATTGAGCTTTATTCGAGCCTAGAATTTAAAGCTGAAATTTATCGCCAAGCTGTTACAAAAAAATTGACAGAATTAAAGATAGGTTCCAGAGTGATGAGGATTTTGACTTGGAGGATGTAGGCGGAGATTTACTTTGTAATTTTCTAATAGCCTATAGTGAAACTATTTACGAAAAAAAGATCCTATTATAGAGGAGATCGGCGAGATCGGTGCAAAATATGGAGTGGGGAAATGCCGGTTTGGAAGATTGGAACAAAGTTCTTAGCGAGCTTAAACCCAAGTTAGTATCTAGAGACTAGTTGTTATAATATCAACATACGGATTTTATTATGCCAGAGAAAAAGATTTTTGAAAATACTCTAGAAAAGCTTATTGAAGATTGGAATAACACTAACGGTGCTAATTTTTTTCGAAAGTTGCAGAATATGGACTTCATTCTTATACTTACGCAAATGATATTTTTAAAGAAATACGAACAGTTTCGAAAAAGAAAAAAATAACACAAAAGTGATTTTTGAACATCTTAAAAATCTTTTAGAAAAAGCAAATTGAGCTTTATTCGAGCCTAGAATTTAAAGCTGAAATTTATCGCCAAGCTGTTACAAAAATTGACAGAATTAAAGATAGGTTCCAGAGTGATGAGGATTTTGACTTTGGAGGATGTAGGAACAGCCTTTACTCTACAATCTAGAAATTGGCTTCGATGGGACTATTTTTTAAAGAGGACCCGCTTTTAATTGAAATTGGTGAAATTGGCGCAAATATGGAGTGGGGAAATGCTAATCTAGAAGACTGGAACAGGATTCTTAAAGGAACTTAAGCCCAGATTAACGACTGAAAATAAATTCTAAAGACTAGTTACTAAAGCTAGTCTTTTTATGATCAACCATAAAACCCTCAACTACCCTTGACTTACATTGAAAAAAATATGTTATTATGCATGCCGGTGATAGGTAACTCTATAGAACATTAAAAATCTATTTCTTTTTTTAGTGTTCTATTTTTTTATTTTTGTAGAGGTTTTATTATGAAAATTAAAAAAATTCACTCTAGCATCAGCAGCACTCTTTGGCATCTTTCGCACTTGGCAGAGTGGTATCTGCAGATCAAAAACTCCAGATCCAGCGTCAACACCTACAGTTCCTGTAGTAACTGCGCCTGAAGTAACGACTACTACAGCAACAAATACTACAACTTCCGCAACAGATGCGGCAACTACTGCGGCTGAAACAGCATCAGAGACCCTCAACAACAGCAGAAAATATAACTACGGCAACGCCCGAAGCTAGCACTCCAGCGCCAGCACCCGCAACTCTTGCAGTAACTGCGCCTGAAGCAACAACTACTACAGCAGCTCCCGCAACAGAAACTGCGACTCCTGCGGCTGAAACAGCAAAAAGTCGAAAAACAAATCGACTGAGATCACGAAATTTGGTACTGAAATTACAGTAAAAAAACCCAGAAGTGAAAATTGAACAGCCAAATGGAAATGGGTTGTATTCGCCTTTTAAGGTAGAATATAAAAATATCAAATTTGCCGATGATATGGCAATTAACGAAGGCGATAAAGTTATTTTCACTTTACCACAAGAAGTAAAAACTTCAGACAAGTTACACATTTGATGTTTTCAACCCTGAAAAATTAGTCGTCGGCAAGGCAACCGCTGACGCAAGCGTTGGTAAGATCGTTACTGTGTTTAATGATTATTTCAAGACTCATCCACTTAATAAGCAAATGAGCCTTGAACTAGACACAAGTTGGACGAGCAAGGTTGAAGCAGGAAAACCTGTTACAGCTAATTTTAACGGTACGCTAGTGACTGTAAGCATTGGTAAAAACCAAGAAATTGGCAAAGATGAGTTGCTTTCAAAATGGGGATTTCAAGATAAGAATGATCCCTACAATCATCAATTGGTCAGTTCGCGTAAACTACGCAAAACGCGTATTAAATTATGTTAAATTAATCGATACGCTGAGCGATAATCAAAAACTGATCGATGACTATTTTGTAATGGAAAACGTGGAAAGCGTTGACCCTTGGGTTACTAAAGGCGATGCGATGAATTTAGTTAAATCCATGACTAAATCTGAACACGGTTTCGAAATCAAGATGGATCACCTGGATCATATGATCTATATGTATTACCGCACTAAATTGACAAAACCAGTAGCTGAAAGCTCAAATCCAACCAATAAGATTGAGCTCAAAGCTGAAACTGATGGGGCGATTTCTAAGTCTCATGTCCAATTAGTCGGAGGCAAAGGTGATGCCTCTGGTGAAAATAAACCAGAGACGCCTAAGGTTCCGGAAAAACCAAAAACTCCGGAAAAACCTAAAGTTCCAGAGAAACCAAAGACTCCAGAGAAGCCTAAAACTCCGGAACCTAAGAAAGTTCAAAAACAAGAAACTGTCAAGGTTCCAGTTAAATATCCTACTGTGGCTCAAAAACCAGCAGTAAAAACATTACCACACACTGGTGAATCTAGCTCTAATTTTGCAGCCTTCATTGGCGGAGTACTAGCTACTTTTGCGGTATATTTTGGTTTAAAAGCCAAAAACACTAAAAAAGAAACTGAGTAAACATTCAGTTTGAGCACATTCTTCTATCACCAAATTATCGCCCTGAAAAGGGTGATTTTTTTATTTCTTAATTTCGAAAAACCCTTTTTAAGCAAACTTTAAGCTAATTCCCAAGCCAAAAATTAAGACCGTTTCGTTATAATAAATTGTGAAAGTTAAAAAAAGAAAGGAATTTATGAATTTTTATCAAACGAGCATGGCTTCATTTGAAAGCCAAAAAAGGTAAAACTGGCTTGCTAATCCTGATAAACTCGGCGATTTTGGTCTTTGTGATGAGTGGACTCACCATTAAATCGGCGGCAGATGCAGCAATTCAGAACGCCAAAAACGAAGCAGGCGCGAGCATTACGCTTCAAGTCAATCGCGAATCGATGATGAAGAAAAATCAATCGAGTAGCAGTTCAAATTCGAACGAACCACCAAAAATGGAAATGACACCAATTTCACTTTCGGTAGCACAAAAAATTGCTAAAATGAACGGTGTAAAAAGTTATTCATTCATTTCAACTACAACAGCAAGTGCAGGAAGCGGAATTAAAGCAATTTCTTCAAGCGAAAGCTCGAGCAGTTCAAATTCGAACGATTCAAAACAATTTGGTGGTCGCGGCCCAGAAATTCAAGGAGATTTCACAGTTGCTGGCGTAAATGCAACTTCAACTTATAGCGAATTCACCAAAGGTACAAACACAATAACTTCGGGCGCAGGAATTACAAGTTCAACTAGCGATACCGAAGCCGTAATCGAAGAAAGCCTTGCGAGCGCAAATAATCTTAAAGTTGGTTCGACTTTCGAAATCACCACAACAGTGAATAGCGAAACAAAAACCTTCAAGCTAAAAGTTGTAGGAATTTACAAATCGAGCGCAAGCATTGATTCAGCGCAAGTTCGAAATACCGCAATGAACCCTTCGAATAAAATCTTTGTGAATCTCGCAACCGCAAACACGATGAAAGGAACAAGCGACACGGTTGATTCAGCAGTATTTAATATTTCGAACCCTGAAAATCTCTCAAACTTCGCGAGTGAAGCTAAGGGCGGAATCGACACCTCAAAATATCAAATCGTAACTAGCGATGAAATTTACAAACAAATGCTTCAACCGCTAAATAACGTTTCAACATTTGCGCAAAATATCGTAATTCTCGTGGCAATTGCTGGTGCGGTAATTTTAACCCTAATCGTAATTTTAAGCATTCGCGAAAGGCGTTATGAAATTGGCGTTTTGATGAGCCTTGGTGAGTCACGATTGAAAATTATCGGCCAGTTCTTCATTGAACTTCTCGCCGTAAGTGGAGTTTCGATTATTATCGCAAGCGTTGCTGGAAACTTTGTCGGAAATGCAATCGGTAGTCAATTGTTAGCTCAGCAGAATTCTTCAAGTTCTTCACAAATGGAACGAGACGGACCTGACGGTGCGGGTGGACCTGGTGAGATGAATTCTTCAGACTCGAGTGAAAACAAATCAAGCGATAGTGAAAATTCGAACAATTCAAACAGTTCAGCAAGCAAATCTGGCGGAAATTGAAACGACACAAACCACAAGGAATGGGTGGTCCAATGGGCGAAATGATGGGAACTATGGGCGGTTCGGCTGAAATTGACAAACTCGACATTAAACAAAGCCCAGCCGACATCGCAAAACTTGGCGGAATTGCAATTTTCATCACGTTTATTTCAACAATTTTGGCAAGTATTAGTATTGTTAAACTTAAACCAAAAAGAAATTTTTAACAAATTAGGAGGCGAATGCTAGAAGTAGAAAATTTAAGTTATTGGTATCAAAATCGAGACGATTTCCTTTTTCGAAAATGAGAACCTTCAGTTCGAAAAAGGCAAGGTTTATGCGATTTTGGGTCAATCGGGGAGCAGGGAAAACCACTTTTCTCTCGCTCCTGGCGGGGCTAGATTCCCCAAAAAGAAGGTAAAATTAAATTAAACGGTAAAACGATTGAAAAGATTGGCTTAACAAACTTTCGAAAAAGCAAAGTTTCTACAATTTTTTCAAGCGTATAACCTTTACCTTATATAACTACACGACAAAACGTGCAAACCGCGCTGGAAATTTCAGGCAAAAATTCAGCAAAAAAATATCGAAGGGCTTTTTTTGAAGAAGCGGGAATTTTCGAAAGATTTAATCGACAAACCAGTTTCGCGACTTTCGGGCGGACAACAACAGCGCGTCGCAATCGTGCGTGCACCAGCAACTGGCAACGAGATTATTATCGCCGATGAGCCAACCGGAAACCTTGACGAAAAAAACTACTGGTGAAATTGTAAAAATCTTTTAAAAAAATCGCACACCAAAATGATAAAATTGTAATTATCGTGACACATGAACGCGAAGTTGCGGCAGAATCGGACGTGGTTTTTGAACTCAAAAAGCGCAAATTCAATAAAGTTGAGGCGATTGCATGAGAAAACACTTTCGAAATCTTCAACCCACCCCTGAATAAAGATTTCGAAAGTAAAAACTAAATAAAAACTCATTTTTCTCCACCAAAAGCTCGGATCTAACAGGTTCGGGCTTTTTATTTTGCACAAAATTATTTAAAGTGGTAAAATATATTAAAGCTTATGAAGAATTTAGTAATCGTAGAGAGCCCAGCCAAGGCGAAAACTATCGAAAAATATCTCGGTAAAGATTTTACAGTAATGTCCAGCGTTGGACACATTCGCCAAATTGCTAAAAAATAAAGCCGGCGGGCGACCAATTGAAACAAATAATAAATATAAAATTACTTTTGAAGTTGATCCAGGAAAAAGAAAGTTGTGAGCGAACTTCGAAAAAGCCGTGAAGGCAGCAGATGAAGTTTGGCTTGCAAACCGATGAAGACCGCGAAGGGAAGCAATTGCTTTGGCACCTTTTGCGACGTCTTAAAATTAAACCCCGAAACAACTAAGCGGATCGTTTTTTTCACGAAATTACAAAATCCGCAATCGAGAATGCGATTAAAAATCCGCGAAAAAAATCGACATGAAAATGGTCGAAGCTCAACAAACTCGCCAAACTTTTGGATTGGCTAGTTGGTTTCGATTTGAGCCCAGTTGTGTGGCGAAAAGTTCCAGGTGGAAAAAGTGCCGGTCGCGTGCAAAAGTCCAGCAGTAAAACTGCTTTGTAGAACGCGAGCGTGAAATTGAAAAATTTGGTGCAAAAAGTTCGTTTAAAATTATGGGCGAATTTATCGTGCCAAATTCTGGCGAAATCCTAAAAGCTGAACTTAATAAGAAATTCGAAACCGAAAAAGCTGCAACCGATTTTTCTCGAAAGTCTAAAAACGGCGAGTTTTAAAGTTGCAAGCGTTTCGAAAACTCCCGGTACTCGCAACCCGAGCGCGCCTTTTACAACTTCAACACTTCAACAAGAGGCTAACGCAAGGCTCGGTTTTTCAGCCAAAAGCACAATGGCGGCGGCACAAAAGCTTTATCAATCTGGTAAAATCACCTACGATGCGAACCGACAGCGTGAATTTGAGTAGTTTTGCGATCGCTTCAAGCGCAGATTTTATTAAGAAAAATTTGGCGAAAAATATCATAAAGCACGAAAATTTGCCACAAAATCAGCTGGAGCACAAGAGGCCCACGAGGCTATCCGACCAACCGGGATTGAAAACGAAAAAGTTTCTACCAGCCAAGATTTACAGAAAATCTACACATTGATTCGCAACCGAACGCTCGCTAGCCAAATGGCGCCAGCGCAAATCGAAAAAAACAACTGTTAAAATTGAAGTTTCAAACCAAGAATATTATTTTTGAGGCAAAAAGGCGAAGTTGTTGTTTTTTTGATGGGTTCTTAAAAGTTTATTCAAGCAGCAAAAAGATGAATTTTTTTGCCAGAACTCGCCAATGGTGATAGTTTGAATTTTTAACGAAATTATTGCAAAAGAAGTTTTCTCACGTCCACCAGCACGCTACAGTGAAGGCTCGCTCGTGAAAAAAACTCGAAGATTTAGGAATTGGCCGCCCTTCAACTTATGCCACAATTTTTTGGACACAATTCAGGCGCGTGGCTACGCTGCAAAAAGGTGAAGGTGAAGGTAAACCTCGCGACGCAATTCAAATTTCACTTTCGAAAAATGAAATCAACCGAGAAATTGTTCAAGAAAAAAACTGGCTCTACTAAAGGTAAACTCCTCCCAACAGCAAGCGGAGAAGTTTTTAAGCGACTTCTTAAACGGTTATTTCAATCAGTTGTAGACTATGGTTGGACAGCGAATCTTGAAAATGACTTCGATAAAATTGCCGTTGGTGATGAAAATCGGCTTGAAGTTCTTGATAATTTTTATGCTTTTTCATAAATTAACTCATGGAATCCGGCGAAATTGATCGCAACGCTGTGGCGCCTGCTCGCGAGCTCGGAATTGATCCAAAAACTGGCCGAAAAAGTTTTTTTGCACGCTTTGGTCGTTTTTGGTCCAATGATTCAGTTGGGCGACAATAAAGTTGAGGGCGAAGAAGTTAAATTTGCACCAATGCCTGCTGGTGAAAAAAAATCGAAACCGTCTCACTTGAAAAACGCGCTAAAAATGTTCCTTCTTCCGCGCCTATGGGAAAAACTGCTGACAGCAAAGAAATTACTTCGAACATTGGTCAATACGGCCCTTACATTAAAGTTGAAAATACTTTCGTAAGTATCAAACCAATGTCGCCATTTGAAATTACCGAAACCGAGGCGCAAATGCTTTATGAAGAAAAACTAAAAGCTGACGAGAAAAAAAGTACTTAAAAAGTTTAAAAATGGAATTAAAATTTCTCGCGGTGGATTTGGTCGAAAATATATCGCCGACAACGAGGTTAAAGCGCTACTACCAAAAGATTTAGATATTGAAAAAAATTACTGAAAAAAACAAGCAAGTGAATTAATCGAAGTTGCAAAATCACAAAAAAATCTGGCAAAAAACCACAACTAGAAAAATCAACTAAACGAAAAAAACAACTTCGAAAAATACTAAAAATCCGTTTCGAAAAACGAAAAAAATCCGAAAAAAATAGCAGTTAATATTTTATTATAAGCGCAAAGCATAATGACATAAAAAGTTTAAAAATAAATTTTTATGTCATTTTTTATTGTTTTTACAATTTTGTGGTATAATATAAATAAAGAAGAGATAAATGGTATTGATAAGTCGTAAGTATTATTTATAAATAATACTTCGTTTTTATAGTAATATTAATTTTTAACAAGGGAATTATGGAACAAGAAAAATCAGATTCAGAACGAAAAAGTCCAATTAATTCAAACGGTTATTTCGAATGCTCTGCAAATTATTGACCAGCCACGAGAACGTGAAATAATTAACCGCCGCTTTGGGCTTTGGCGAAAAAGCAAACACTTGAACAAATTGGTGAAAAGCTCGACATTACTCGCGAGCGTGTTCGACAGCTCGAGAAAGCTGCACTTATTCGACTAAAAATTGCCGCCGAAAAGGGTAATATTGAACATTTAGCCGAAATCGAGAAAAGTATCATTCGAAATCTCGCCGAAGTTGGACGAATTTCAAAAACAAAAGAACTCGTTGAAAAAACTATTGAATCTGAAGCTAACGATAATCAAATTTTTTTAACTTTTTATTCATTGCTGAAATTAGCTCAAAATTAGTGCTAGTGCAAGAAAACGACAAATATCGTAGCGCAATTGCTAATGCAGAATACGGTGATGAACGAAAAATTAAAAAATCAATCGATGAAATTGTCAATATCATCAAAAAGAACAAAAGTCCAATGACATTAGATCAACTCGATGAACAGTTGAGCTATGAACATCCAAGCCAAATTAACGCAATTGCCGGAATTTCGAAACTTCTTGCAACGCTAAATGGTCTTTGGGGTCTAGAAAAATGGCCAGCCGTAAATCCCAAAAAATATTCGTGATAAAATTTTTGTGATTTTAGAATCGCACAAAGAGCCAATGCATTTTTCGGAAATCGCAGAAGAAATTCGAAAGAGTGATTTCAGCCGAAAATCTGTTACAACTCAAGCAATTCACAACGAGCTAATCAAAGATAAACGCTTTGTTTTGATTGGTCGCGGAATTTATGCCCTTGACACATGGGGCTTTAAACGTGGAACTGTTGCTGATATTATTACAGCTGTTTTGCGTGAAGCTGGTGAACCACTTTATCGTGACGAAATTGTTAAACGCGTGCTCGAGAAACGCAAAGTTAAAGAAACAACCGTTTTGTTAAACCTTCAAAGCAAAAAAGAATTCAAGCGCGTCGCAAAAGCAACCTACGCTTTAGCAGAAGAAGCTTAAAATAAGTAAATCGCTCGTTTTTGGGCGATTTTCTTTTTCCAAAAGCCAAAAAGCATAACCGCCATCTTGATTTTTTTACAGTTTTATGCTATTATTTAAACACTATGATGGCATTTTTTTCAATCTTATTTAACCCTTTTCGTCTGGCTAACTATCGTAGCGATTTTTAGCTTTTCTAACTTGGCAAAATTACAAAAAAATCGATAAACTCAACGTCATGAACACCGACAGCGTTCTTTTGGCGCTTGAGATTCCAAAGACGAACGACAAATCTGAACTTGCCGCCGAACAGCTCCTTGCTAGCTTGCACGGAATTTTGCGTGATTCAACTGAGCTAAAAAAATAACAACGGCGTTCAAGAACATTTAAGTTTCGAAATCGTATCCGTTAATGGTGCAATTCGTTTTTATGTTTGGATGCCACGAACTTTGCAAAGTTTTGTTGAAGGGCAGATCTATTCACAATATCCAACAGTTCAAATTTATGAAGCAAAAGAGGATTACACGGCAAATTCTGAAAATAAACACGTTATTTATTCTACCGAAATCGATCTTATCGAAAAACGAAGCCTTGCCAATCAAAAACTTTTGATGGTTTTGAAGTTGACCCGCTAGCCGGAATCACCGGAACACTCGCCAAACTCGACGGAACAAACGACCAGCTTTGGATTCAAGTTTTGGCGCGACCGGTTGCAGACGAATGGCATAAAAAATCAGATGAATGGGTTAAGAAAGTTAAAGCCGGAAAGAAAAGCTTTAAGCTAGACTGGGAATATATCTTAAAAATATTCGAAGCTCTTTGGACTCCGCCAGAAGGTTCAGAAAATGCTAAAAAAGAACCATCCGACCGTGATAAAACTCGTATTTCGAAAGCCGAAGAAAAAGCCACAAAACTTGGTTACCAGGTTAAGATTCGCTTGGCTTATTTAGGTGAGGATGAAAACACCGCAAGACTTCAGATTCAAGCCCTAACTGGAACGTTCAAACAGTTTAACAGCACAAACCTAAATGGTTTTAAATCTTCAAATTCTTCGCTCGATAAAGATAGGATTCGAGATTTTCAGTCGCGAATCTTCTTTGACGATGGTTATATTTTAAACATTCAGGAACTCGCAAGTATTTGGCACTTACCACACACTAATGTGGAAACGCCAAATATTGTTTGGGCTTCGAGCAAAACTGCTGAACCACCTTCAAAACTACCAATATTGAATGGTGACCGCGCACATGACGAAAATATTTCAGCTTTCGGTTTAACTAACTTCCGCGGAATTAATCATCAGTTTGGAATGCTTCGTCGCGACCGTTCGCGCCACCTTTATATTATTGGTCAAACGGGAACCGGAAAATCTGGATCTCTTGAACTTTTGGCGCTCTCAGATATTTTTCACGGGGAAGGCTATGCAATTATTGACCCGCACGGCGATTTTGCGCAAAACAATATGCGCTTTATTCCTGAACATCGTCTAAAAGATGTGATTTATTTCAACCCGAGCGACACTGAATTTCCACTTGGATTCAACCCGCTCGAGGTCACCGATCCAAGCCGAAAGTCAAACATTTCTTCCGAAGTCATCGGTGTTTTTGAAGCGTATGTTTGGAGACTCTTGGGGTCCACGACTTGAATATATTTTGCGTTTCACGCTTCTTGCACTCCTTGATCGACCAGAAACAACAATGCTCGACATTGCGCGCATGTTGACCGATGGTGATTTTCGAAAAGAAACGCTAACTTATTGTAAAGATGATTCCGTGCTGCAATTCTGGAAAAAGGAATTTGGTCAATGGGGTGAAAAGCAGGTGAACGAAGCTATCGCACCGATCTTAAACAAGGTCGGAGCTTTCACGGCCAACCCTATTATTCGAAATATTATCGGTCAGCCAAAATCAACCTTTAACATTCGCGAGATTATGGATGAAGGTAAAAATCTTGGTTGTAAATCTTTCGAAAGGTTTGATCGGTGAAGACAACGCCTCGGTCCTTGGTTCTTTCTTGGTGACAAAAATTCAGCTCGCAGCTCAATCGCGCGCCGACATTGAACGGCTTGAAGATCGCCGACCATTCCATCTTTTACGTTGACGAGTTCCAAAACTTTGCTACCGATTCTTTCGCGGTGATTCTTTCAGAAATTCGAAAATATGGCTTGACGCTAACCGTTGCTAACCAATATGTTTCACAAATGACCGACAGCGTCAAAAATGCGGTTTTTGGAAACGTTGGCTCGATTATCTCGTTCCGCGTTTCAGTTGAAGACGCACCAATTTTAGCTGAACAATTTAAACCACAGTTCGACGCTTCAGACTTAATGAGTTTGAATAACCGCCACTTTGTGATGACGATGATTATTAATGGTGAAAAATCAACGCCATTTAGTGCGACAACTTTAACTTTGCCAAAACCTTTTAATGATCTGAGCGCAAAAATCATTGAAAATACCCGCCGAAACTACAGTACTCCACGCGCTGTAATCGAACAGAGAATTCGCGATATTTTTAGTTCCACCAAAAAGAGTTAATGACTAAAGCTTGGGCTGAACGCAACGGTGTGGAATTTTCGAAAAAAAGTTGAAGAAAATGTGTTTGCACCAGTAAAAAAATCAGGGATTCGAAAACAAAATCCTCAGAATCGAAAAACCGGCAGCGAATCCACAAAATTTCGCACCAGCTCAACCAATGTTCGGTGCAACAAAGGTTGATTTTCGCAAGCACCAATTGACACTAAAAAAATCAGTCCAAATTCTGCTGAGCAAAAAGAGCCAAGTTTAGGCTTGAAAGATTTATCGAAAGCATTTGCAGAAAAAGGAATTGAAATTCCGCAAACTCCAAAAAGGCGCCGAAAAACCACGAACAAAAAAAGTGTTAAGCCACAACCACGCAACAAAACAAGAAAGTGAGAACAATTTAAAAATTGAGTACTAATTTTGCAAAATATTTAACGAAAAACGATTGTTATAGAATTGTATTCAAGAAGAAAGGACAGAAATGGATAAAGAAAAGATTATAGAAGTTAAAAATCTTGTAAAAGTTTATCGTGATGGAAACACATTTTTTAAAGCATTAAATGGTGTTTCGTTCAGTATTAATCAAGGTGAAAGTGTAGCAATTATTGGAAAAATCCGGTAGTGGAAAAATCAACTTTAATGCACCTTTAGCAGCACTCGATAAACCGAATGAAGGCGAAGTTTTTATTGATGGACAAAAATATCGCTAAAATGAAAAAAACGCAATTTAAAACAAACTTCGAAACCAAACTTTTGGCTTTTGTTTTTCAACAATTCTTTATGAATCCAAAGGATACAGTTTTACAAAATGTAATTTTGCCACTAAAAATTGCCGGAATTAGCTCAAGAAAGCGCAAAGAAATCGCGTTAAAGGCTCTCGAAGCAGTTGAGTTAACCGACAAAGCTAAAAATAAAGCTTCGAATCTTTCTGGTGGGCAAAAACAACGCGTTTGCGTGGCGCGAGCAATCGTGAACTCGCCAAAAATTATTTTTGCAGATGAGCCAACCGGAAACCTCGATTCAAAAACAAGCGCAAAAGTTGAAGATTTACTTTTTGGCTTAAACAGAGAAAAAGGGAATTACTTTAGTGATTGTTACACACGATGAAGCTTTTAGCACAGAAATGTGACCGCCAAATTCGAATTCAAGATGGTCAAATTATTTCGAAAGGAGAAAACTAATGAAATTTTTTTAGATATGATTGGAACTTCAGCTTCAAATTTGTGGCGAAACAAGGGTCGTACCTTTTTAACGATTATTGCCGTTTGTATCGGTTCATTTACAATTGCATTAACTTCTGCGGTAAATATGGGTGTAAATGATTACATTCAACGCCAGCTTTCAGTTTTTGGTGAAGATTCAATACTTTATTTTTAATCCAAAAACAAGAAGCTACTACCTTTGGCCCAAAAAGAATATAAAGACGGAAGTAAACAAGTTAATCCAAGATTTTCGCAAGCAACTTTAAATTTAAAAAGATGTCGAGAAAATCAACAAAAATTCCTAACGTTAAAAAAAGCAGCTTTTATATGACTTTATAACTCCTGATTATATTCAATATAAAGGCGGCAAAAACTCACAATCACAACAGTTATCGTTGAAGCGGACGGCCAAAAGTATAACTTTGATTTCTTAGCGGGTAAAAAAGCAGTAAATCGTGGCGAGATTACGATTTCGCAAGATTACCTTGAACCTATGGGTTTTAAAGATGCTCAAAGCGCAATCGGTAAAGAACTTAACGTTCAAATCGCGGACACTTTAACAGGTGAGAAAAAAATCTTTACTCAAAAAATTACGGGTGTAACAGCTAAAAGCTTGATTCAATCTGCAATGGTTACGGTTAGTCGCCCAAGCTATGATGATTTTTACGCATTTCAATCTAAAAGCACACCAAAAGAAGTTAAAGATAGTAGTTTTGTAGTTTTAGCACAAGTTAACGGTGAAGTTTCTAAAGAAAAACTAGACCAAATTAAAAAAGATGCTGAAAAAGCAGGCTATTCAGCAAGCACAGCTAAAGATCAAGTCGAAACAATTATGAACGTAGTTAATGGAATTACTGGTTCATTGATTGTATTTGGTGCAATTGCCCTTCTTGCAGCTAGTTTTGGAATTATCAACACGCTTTATATGAGCGTGCGTGAGCGAACTCGCGAAATTGGCTTAATGAAAGCAATGGGACTCTCAAACGGAAAAATCTTTCAATTGTTTAGCATTGAAGCAATTTTAATTGGCGTCCTTGGTTCGATTTTAGGAATTCTACTCGCCCAAGGCGCAGGAAATGCCCTCAACCATGTCGCAACAGAAAGTTTCTTAAAGGGAATGGACGGATTTACGTTAACTAAATTCACACTACAAAAATAATACAATTATAACTATAGCTATCGCCATTGTGGCCTTTTTGGCTGGCGCTTTACCATCACGAAGTGCAAGTAAAAAAAGACCCAATCGAAGCTCTGAGATACGAATAGATGGCTAGAAAACACCGCATTTCACAAAAATTTCTTGCGTTCGCCACGAATCGCACTAATGCTCGTTGGGCATAGTAATATTCGAAAACGCGATTTTTACGCTAGATATTGGCGCTGGAAGCGGTGTTTTTTTACTTTTGCTCTTAGCAAGAAATCTGCGCAAGTTTTTAGCGATTGAGTTTGATGGCGAAACTTTCAAAAAAATTAAAGAATAATACCAAAAACCTTGAAAATGTTGAGGTTTTGCGTGCAGACTTTCTACGCTTCAACCTCTCAAAATTGCCCTCAAAACTATAAAGTTTGTGCGAATATTCCATTCCATTTGAGCTCGCCTATTATTCAAAAACTCGCAAATTCCCAAAATTCACCAAAAAGTATTTATTTAATTCTACAAAAACAATTGCGCGTAAGCTAATTGCCAGTGAACAAAATTTCACTTCAGCCTTAGGTGCAAAAACTTTTCCTTTTTTTCGAAAAACAAAATAAAGAAGCCCCTTCGTAAGACCGACTTCACACCACCACCAGCCGTTGAAACCGTATTTTTTTCGAAATGAAACGGCGAGAAACTCCATTAATTTCGAAAGAAGAACAGCCAATTTTTTAACGATTTTATTGACAAAAATGTTTGCCACTCCAGAATTTTTACAAAAAAACATTGCGGCTTGAAATTTAAAAACCAAAAAAACCAAGCGAATTAAAAGGGTGAAGATTGGATTGAAATCTGGCAATTTAATAAAAAAATTTTGATAGAATGGAGTAATTATGGCACGAAAAAAATTAAGTTTGAAACAGTTAAGTTTGATAAAATCACCCCTGGCGGACAAGCTTTTGGGAAGGCTCGAATCGGGCAAAAAAATCTTTGCGTGGGGCGTTTTGCCGGGCGAAACCGCCAAAGTTCAAATCACCAAAAAAATAAATCGAGTTTTGCTGAAGGTTTTGCGGTTGAGATTTTCGAAAAAAATCGACCGAAAGAATTGAACCAAAAAGATAGCGAAAGTTTTCTTTCAACCAGCCCGTGGCAGATTTTTAATTTTGATTTTTGAACAAAAAAACCAAGCAAGAGTTAATCCTTGAAAGCTTCCGCCAAGAAAAAAATTGAGTTAAAAAAATCAAGAAGAATTTTATTCTGACGGAAAAAAATTTTTTAAATACCGCAACAAGGTGGAGTTTTTCGTTTTGGTGGGAAAAAAATCTGAACAAGATGAAAACGACGGCGAGTTAAATTTGGCGTTTTTTTAGACGCGGTGGAAAGGGAAAAAAATCCCGGTAGAAGGCACGAGTTTAGCGATGCCAGAAATCAATCAAGCTGGCCAAAAAGTGCTTGAAATTTTGCGCGCTAGAAAAACACCAAGCCGAGATTTAAAAAAACTTTGTTGATTCGTGCCAGTCAAAAAGGTGAAATTTCAGCCCAGCTTTATGTGAAAGATGAAAAGTTTACAATTTTTCAGCGAACAAGAGCTTTCAAAACTCAACTTTAAAAACTTTGAAATTATCTTTTTCGAATCCAAAGTCGCCAGCTAGCGTGATTACCAAAAAGACTTCAAAACTCAACAGATCGAAAAACTACAAGATTCTGTGCTGGGAATTAACTTTAATTATGCAACGGAAAGCTTTTTCAAATCAATTTGCCGGTTTACGAGCAAGCTTTTGCGCGATATGCAAAAAAATTCATCGACACATCAAAGCCAACGGTTGACTTATATTCTGGTGTGGGTTCAATTGGACTTACAATTGGAACAGGCAATTTAACCTTGGTGGAAATTAATGAATTTGCAGTGGATGAAATGCAAAAAAATATCAAAAAACTAAACAGAGAAGAAACCGCAAAAGCTATCTTGGCACCAAGCGAAAAAGCGCTGGAGTTTATCAAAAAAGGTTCAAACCTAATTGTTGATCCGCCAAGAGCCGGAATGAATCGCGAAGTTTGTGAGAAAATTCTCAAAATTGAGCCAGAAAAAGTAATTTACCTAAGTTGCAACCCAACAACCCAAGCGCGTGACGTGGCAATTTTGAGTAAAAAATACGAGATAACCTATGCGCGTGGATATAACTTTTTCCCACGAACACCACATATTGAAAACCTGATTGTATTAAAGCTTAAGAAATAATATAATAATGGGATTTATTTTTTTAAACAAAGACAAATTAGAATTTAAGGAGGTATATATAAATGAAAATATGTATTTTAGGCTTAGGTGTGATAGGTACAACTTATGGATATGTATTTCAAAAAGCAGGACATCAGATTGAGCATTTAGTTAGGGAAAATAAAAAACAAAATGTTCCAGCAAAGCTGAATATAACTATATTAGACGGACGTTATGATAATAAGGGAGAAGAAAAAACAGATACATACACTGTAAATCTTGCAAAACCGAATACAAGTTATGACTTTATTCTTTTTGAGTGTTTCACGCGGAAAAAAATAAAAAGATGCTATAGCAACACTTTCGCAAAACAACATTACGGGAAGTTTGATATTATTCTGCAACTTTTGGAACAGTCGCAAAGAGATTGAAGAAATAGTAGGTAATTTTAAATATATTATAGGATTTCCTACTGCTGGTGGAAGTATGATACAGCAAGAGTTGAACTGTGTCTTATTCGACCATATAATGCTTGAAAGCAAGGAAAAGGCAAGCATTCCAAACTATAGAGATTTGATAGAACTTCTTAAATCTACAGACCTAAAAACAGAAGTTCCTTATGATATGGTGGAATGGATATGGATTCACATGACAATAAATGCAGGTGTTACTTCTACTGCTGCACGAGCAGGAAAAATTGATGACCCAAAACAGCTTGCGATTAATCTTATGAGAGATTCCCACGCATTATCTATAGCAGTGAAATCGGTAAGAGAAACTGTTAAAGTAGTAAAAGCTAGAGGGGTTAATTTGAAATTATATAAAAATGAACTTCTTCCTTACAAAATACCTTCTGCTGTCGCAGGTATGATAATGAAACGAATGTTTGCAGGAAATGAGCTCACAAGCAGAATTATGACGTTACATAATGATGTAGAAGACATTATGTATGGATGTAAAAGTATTTATGAGGCTGGGAAGCAAGAAAATCTGGATTTACCCTTATTTTATTCAAATATGGATAAAATCTTTAATAGATAAATTCCAGTTTGCTAAACTGATACTTTTTAACGATAACCTTATGCTATCGTTAAAAAGGCTTATAGATATGTTCCCACATACGAATGTAACTACTTGACATACTTGGCATTCACTCGTTTCACATTGAAAACTTAATTGTATTAAAGCTTAAGAAATAATACAATAGACCCTACAGCTAATAAAAGAGAGGAAAAATATGGACTTGTTTTTACTAGTAACCATTAAACTAATAATTGGCTTTTCTGGCAATGACGCTAATTATAAATATAACAGGAAAAAGGCAACCTAGCGCCATCATCGGCTAGCGACCAGATTATAAATTATGTTCTCGGTGGAATAATCGGAGGAGTAATCTATAATAATAACATCACGATTCTCGAATTTGTTGCTATTTTATGTATTTGGTGCGCCCTTGTACTATCTCTAAAATGGATAAAGAAAAAAATAATGTCGCTGCTAAACAACTAATAGATGGTAAAGCATTAACTATCATTAATGAGGGCAAAATAAATATCGAAAACTGCAAAAAAGCAGGTTTATCTGCTCATGATGTGGCTTTTAAATTACGAACTAACGGTATTTTTTCGTCAGACGGAATAAAAAGAGCTATCGTTGAACAAAATGGACAGTTAATTATAATTCACTCCGGTGAAGAAAATCCAAAGTTTCCTATCATTACAGATGGTCAACTACAAAATGATATTCTTAAAGTGATCGGTAAAGATGAAAAATGGCTTCTGCTGAGCTTAAAAAAACAAGGAGTAGACAAGTATAGCGATGTATTCCTGGGTGAATATGTAGATAAAAAACTAAAGCTAACTACCTATAAATAAAAACGAAACTAAAAAAATAACTCTCATCACGAGAGTTATTTTTTTATTGGTTGGTTTAGAAAGATTTGATTATCCTTCTACGCAGTTAGCTGCACCGTTTTCAGTTTTAACCGACACAACGATCGAGTTACCGTTTTCGATTGCTCCATCTGAACCACATTTAGCTTTGCTTGCAACTATCATACTTCCTATATTTTGTGGTCGCGTATTTTGACCGCCTATACCAGTAATGACGTTATATTTCGTATTTGTTGAAGGATCATTGAATGATGATGTTCCCCTATCGCCACTTGAGGTCTTTCCTAAGATATAAGTAGCAATGAAATCAGAATCTGTGAGGTCTTGGTTGGAGCCAGTCCAAGGCAATGCTCCTCGGTTGTTTGAGCTATAGTCTGTAACTGCTGCGCGCAAGCGTGAAGCATCGTTCTTTCGTTGTGTATCACGTTGTGATCGTTGTAATGCTGGCAATGCCAAGAACACCATCAAGAAGATAAGACCTGCAATGGCAAGCACAAGCACAACTTCGATGATTGTGAAACCTTTTTTTATTGTTTTTTTGTTGATTAGGTTCATATGAAATTCCACCTTTCTAATGAACAATTATTATTAGTATTTTTTTATTTACGGTCTGTCCGTATGCAACCATTAAAAGCACAAGCACAATCATTTTTGCAAGGCTTTTTTTAAGAATTTTTTTAAGAATTTGGTGGTTTATATCTAAAAAATTATTGCATTAAAATTTTTTTATAAGAATAACGTTGCGCCGTACGCCAAGAACCGATTGAATCGGAATTAAAACAACGAATCTCGCCATCGCGGATTTCAGCAATCTCAACAAGAGCAGGGTTGTAAGAAACGCGTTTTTTATAATAACGAAGCTCAGAATCTTTAACATCGTGCCGACCTGGAAAAACCTCTAAAAATTGAACTTTTGCACGCTCAAAAATAGTTTTTCGAAACCACTTGGTGGAAAGAAATAAGTTGGTTTTAAGTTCATTTTCGAAAGAATATATTGAATATCGCCCAAAGTTGCACGCGCTTCAACTGAAATAAACGCATAAACGCGACCTTTTTTGCTTTTAAAAATGGTAGCCTCGGCCGAATAACCAACCGGAAGATTGCGGAAATAACTTCTTCAATCCCAAAGCTAACACCAAAATGTTTTTGCAAGAATTCTTCAAGATTTTTATCAGAATAAGCGTGATTTTTCCATAAAAATATTTTTAGCACACTTTCGAAAAAAATGAAATACCTAAATAAGTTATGCTATAATCGAAAGTATGGATATTACGAAAGGCTTAAATAAAAACCAAAAAGAGGCGGTGGAAACTTTAAGCGGGCCAATGCTAATTTTTGGCGGGCGCGGGAAGCGGTAAAACCAAAACTTTAACGCACCGAATTGCGAAATTTGATTGCGCACGGCGTGGCGAGCGAAAACGATTTTGGCGGTAACTTTTACCAATAAAGCCGCACGAGAAATGCGTGAACGTTTGGCGGATTTGCTTAACCGCGACGCGAATGACCGATTTTTTTATGCCTTGGATGGGAACTTTTCACGGAATTTGCGTAAAGATCTTGCGCCTTAAAGGTGAAGCGATTGGCGTGGCGCCAAATTTTGTGATTTATGATGAAGACGACCGACGAAGCTTGATCAAAAAAATCATGAAAGAATTACAAATTGACGAAAAAAACTTGAAACCGCAAAGTGTTTCGAGCGCAATTTCAAATGCAAAGAATCAACTTTTAACGGCAGAAGAATTTGCGAACGGCGCAAACTGGGGTTTTGAGCAAAAAGTTTCTGAGATTTTTTTGCGCTACGAAAAAGAACGAAACAAAGCGAATGCGCTAGATTTTGACGATTTGCTTTTCGAAACGGTAAAATTACTTCAGCAAAACAAAGAAATCCGCGAATTTTGGCAAAATAAATTTAATCATATCTTGATTGATGAGTATCAGGATACGAACGCAGCACAATATGCAATTATTAAAATGATTGTGAACGCTGAGCGAAATATTTGCGTGGTTGGTGATGACTGGCAGAGCATTTATTCTTGGCGTGGCGCGGATTTTACAAACATTTTGAATTTCGAAAGAGATTACAAGGGTGCAAAAGTGATAAAACTGGAGCAAAATTATCGTTCAACTGAAAATATTTTGAACGCCGCACACAACGTGATTTCAAAAAACCACAACCGAACCGATAAAAAACTCTTTACCGAACTCGGCAAAGGCGAACCCGTTTTGGTGCAAAGTGCGCGCGATGAAAGCGAAGAAGCGGCGAAAATTGCAGGTCAGATTTTTCAGTTTTAAAACTGTTGGCGCACGAAAAATTTAGCGATTTCGCAATTCTTTATCGCACAAATGCGCAAAGCTATAACTTTGAAAAAGCAATGATTCGGTATCAAATTCCGTATAAAATTTTTGGCGGAACACGCTTTTATGACCGCAAAGAAATTAAAGATATTTTAGCTTATTTGCGAGTGATTTATAATCCGCTCGACCGCGTGGCTTTTGAGCGAATTGTGAATGTGCCGGCGCGCGGTTTGGGCGCAGTGAGTCTTTCGAAATTCTTGGACTGGCAAAGTTCGAACGGTTTAGATTTGATTTCAAGCTTACTTCAAGCTGGAGAGCTTTCAACCTTAACTTCACGCGCACGAAATTCATTAGTAAATTTGGGCGAGATTTTTCGCGAATGCCAAATTTTAAGCGAAAATTCATCAAACCCGAGCGAGATTATTGAGAGAATTTTAGAACGAACAAATTACGGTAAAAATGAAAAATTAACTGAAAACGAAGCAACTGAACGGAGTGAATATCTTTCAACCTTAGTAAGTGAAGCAAAAAAATTACGCAGATTTGGCAAGCTTTTTGGAAGATGCTGCACTGATGAGTTCAGCTGATGCAAAAAGTGGCGATGAAGTGAATTTAATGACTTTGCACGCCGCGAAAGGTTTGGAGTTTCCAGTGGTATTTTTGGCGGGAATGGAAGAAGGGATTTTTCCGCACAGCCGAGTTTTTGATGCGAGCGAAGATGATTTAGAAGAAGAACGCCGACTTTGCTATGTGGGAATGACACGCGCGCGAGAAGAATTAATTTTTGAGCTATGCTGAATCGCGAGCTGTTTTTGGCCAACGAAATTATTCTAGTCCGAGCCGTTTTATTACTGATGCCGAACTAGAGCTACCGAAAAAGAATTTTGGCGGCTGGAATGATTTTTCGAAAGAAGAAGATTATAGCCAAGAGGTTAGTTTTGAGGAATTTGATGATTTTTATTCCGATGAATGCGGCTTACAAATTGGCGATCGTGTGAAAAGCCCCGCTTTTGGTGCCGGTATCGTTAAAGATATTGATGGATTGGCGGTTGAAATTGAGTTTAGTAACGGCAAAATTCGAAAACTAAACGCTGAATTTGCCCGCCTCGAAAAGCTCTAAAAATTTGACCTTTCGAATTTTATTTGCTATAATTGCTATTAATAATGCGAGTTTTACAACCTATTTATTTTTACAAAAAAACAACTTCTAATTGCGGGATTTGCTTCGCTTGGATTTTTTTGCTTCTATTAAATATTTTTGCAGTTGCGGGTAAAAATTCTGCAAAAGCTACAGGTCAGGGAAACAAAATTTTAACTGTTTTTGAAAGTGGCCAAAAAAACTTCGTTCAAAAACTAATGCAAAAACTGTTCGAGAAGCGCTTAAAGCACAAAAAATTAATTTCTCAAAAGAAGACAGTGTTGAGCCAGGGCTTGATGAAGAATTAACCGGCGCTGAATACAGCATTAATATTTACCGCGCAAAACCAGTGGTTATTGAAGATGGCGAACTGAAAACAAAAATTCTAACCGCAGCACAAACCCCTCGCCAAATTGCCGAAAAAAAGCTGGCTTTAAATGTTCACAATGAAGATAAACTTGCTTTTTGAAGAATCTGGAAATATTCTTGAAGACGGCTCGATAAATACACTAAAAAAATTACTCAGTGCTAAAGAAATTTCTGTCGATCTATTTGGAAAAACCGAAAGTTTTTCGAACGCAGGCCAAAACTGTTGAGGATTTCTTGAAAGAAAAAGAAAATCGTTCTTGGAAAAAGACGATGGTATTTCGATTGATCTAAAAACTCAAATTTCGAATGGATTGAATTTTCGAATTTGGCGAAACGGCAAGCAAACTTTGACCGTTGAAGAACCAACAGATTTCCAAACTGAAACAATTCAAGATGCTAATAAAGATTCTGGCTACAAAGAAATTAAAGAAGCTGGCGAAAAAGGTACCAAGAGCGTAACTTATGAAGTTGAAATGCAAAATGGTAAAGAAATCTCACGCAAAAAAATCAATGAAACCGAGATTAAGGCTGCTAAAAAACAAGTGGTGATTGTTGGAACAAAAACTAGCCTCCCTGCCGGATCACACACAGATTGGATGAGCGCGGCTGGAATTTCTGCTAGCGATTACGGATATGTTGACTATATTATCACTAAAGAATCAACTTGGCGACCAACTGCTCGAAATGGACAATATTACGGTCTATACCAAACCTCTATTTCTAACTTAAACAGACATGGTTGCTCAGGCTCAACTTTAAGCGACCCCATTTGTCAGCTCCGTTCAGCATCAATTTACGCAACAAGCCGTTACGGCTCATGGGCAGCAGCATATGCACACTGGAAAGCGAGTCATTCGTGGTAAAGCTTAGCTTTAATCAGAAATCTAGTCAAAAAAATCCAAAAAAAGAGAAAATTCAAATTTAAAAATAATAAATCCCTCGGGCAACATTGGTTGCGCGATAGATTTATTTTTGGATGGAATCGCTGAAGAAGCCGAAATTAAAAAAACGGCGATTTTCGTGCTTGAAATTGGCCCAGGCCTTGGAACACTAACATCTTCGCTCTTAAGGTATGCTGGCGATGCGGGTGAGGTTCTTTCAATCGAGTTTGATGAAAACTTGGCAAAAAAACTACCGGCGCAATTTCCAGGCAAGAATCTCACTGTTCAAAAATGCAGATTTTTTTAGATTTTGATCTTTCGAAATTACCAAAAAAATATAAAGTTGCCGCAAACGTGCCGTATTACATTACTTCAAAAATTATCGAAAAACTACTCACGAGCGACAATAAACCAAGTGTTGCTGCGCTTTTTAGTTCAAAAAGAAGTAGCTGAGCGAATTTGCGCAAAACCTGGAGATTTAAGTATTCTAGCGATTGCCTCACAGATTTATGCAAATGCTGAGCTTGGCCAAATTGTTGAACGAGAGTTTTTTTACGCCACCACCAAAAGTTGATTCTCAAGTGGTTATTTTTAAAGGCTAGAGAACAAAATCTGATTGAAAAAAATTTAACTTCGAAAACAACTGCCAAGTTTCTGAAAAAGAATTCTTTTCGAATCGTTAAAGCTGGCTTTGCAGCAAAAACGCAAAAAAATTGCCAAAAGTTTGAGTGCTAATCTTGCGATTTCGAAAGAAAAAAATCTGCTGAAATTTTAGAAGCTTGTAAAATTTCGCCAGATCTACGCGCACAAGATTTAAAAATTAACGATTGGCTAAAAATTTCGAAATTATTTTTTTCAATCGATAAGTCTTTTCTAGCTCAATCTTTTTTGTGTTCGCTGCTATTATATGATATAATTATAAGCAGTATGACAAAGAAAAAACTCTATATCACAACCGCAATTCCTTACGCAAATGGCGCGCCACATATTGGTAATGCGCTCGATTATTTAATTGCCGACATTTGGTCAAGATATCAACGACAACAGGGAAATGAAGTTCGTTTTCAAGTTGGGACAGACGAGCATGGAAATAAAATTGCTGAAAAAGCAGCCGAAAACGGCTTAACTCCGCAAGAATATGTTGACGGAACTGTTCAAAATTTCAAAAAATTAATGGACAAAATGAAAACAACTTACACGGATTTTATCCGAACAACAGATTCGCATCATGTTGGAGCTTCACAATATATCTGGATGAAACTTCAGCCTTATATCTATAAAAATACTTACGAAGGCTGGTATTGTACAGGTTGTGAAAGTTTTTACACCGAGAAAGAAGTAGCCGAATCGCATGGGGTTTGCCCAAATCACCAAAAACCTTTCGAAAGACTTTCGGAAGAAAATTATTATTTGCGAATTTCAGAATTTACCCCAAAAATTATCGAAGCGATCGAATCAGATCGAATGAAAATCGTTCCAGAATATCGCAAGAAAGAATTTTTTTAAACTTTCTGAAAGGTGGACTTGAAGATGTTTCAATTTCACGACCAAAAAAGAATCTAACTTTGGGGAATTCCAGTTCCTGGCGATCCAGAACAAATTATGTATGTCTGGATTGACGCCTTAGCAAACTACCTAACTGTTATTGGCTATCCTGACATTCCTGAATGGGAAGATTTCTGGCCTGCAAACGTGCAAGTCATCGGTAAAGATATTTTGCGTTTTCATGCTGGAATTTGGCCAGCAATGCTACTCGGCCTTGGGTTACCTCTACCTAAAACTCTATTAGTTCACGGTCATATTTCAAGCAATGGTGTGAAAATGAGTAAATCTATCGGAAACGTGGTTGATCCGAATGAAATTATCGACAACTATGGACTAGATGCTTTTCGATATTATTTCTCGCGCCACGTTGCAACTCAAGATGATGGTGATTTCACTTGGGAAAAATTCGAAAATGCCTACAATAACGAACTGGGCAACGATTTGGGAAACTTAGCTTCACGCGTAGCAAACATGGTTAAGCGATATCAATCTGGCGTGATTGGTGAAATTCCTCGCGATGAACACGACCGCCACACCTACAACAACTATATGAAAAGCCTAGAATTCAACAAAGCTATCGATGAAGCTTGGGGATTGGTTCGCGCGCATAATCAATATATTGAAGGCGTAAAACCTTGGGAAATTGCTAAAAAAGCAAAAGAAGACAAGGATGAAGAAAATCACTTGGCAGAAGTTCTTGCACACTCAGTTTCAGGACTTCTTCAGATTGGTGAAATGCTTAAGCCTTTCATGCCCGACACAGCCGAAAAACTCCAAACAATTTTTGGTAGTGGTGTAATTCGCGATGAAGAGATTGGGTTACTTTTTCCAAAAAATTATCTTAAAACTGAAGATCCACGTGCCGCAAAAATTGCAGCAGCACAAAATAAGCAGCAACCTAAAAAATAACCAAAGAACCTCGGCTCAATGCTGAGGTTTCAACTTTTCGAAAGGATAAAATGAAAATTATTGATTCACATTGCCATATTCATGATAAGGATTTTCCAATTCCACAAAGTGAAGTTTTTGAAAATATGCAAAACGCTAAAATTTCGAAAGCAATCTGTATCGGCGAAAAATCTTGAAAACTCAAAACTTGCAGTCGATTTTTTTCAACTGAGAACTCTGGCGAGATTGAGCTCTTCTCAGCAATTGGCGTTCATCCGCATGAAGCAGAAAAAAATACGATCCAAAAAGAGCTAATTGCAGAGCTTGAACAGCTTTCAAAAACCAAGAGTTGTGGCAATTGGCGAAATCGGACTTGATTACTTTTATGAAAATTCAAATCGTGAAGCACAAAAAACGATTTTAAAAAGCACAACTTGAACTTGCACGGGAATTAAATTTACCAGTGAGTTTTCATGTTCGTGAAGCTTTTAAAGATTTTTGGCCAATTTTTGATGAAGTTTCGAAAAACGGTAAAATTCGTGGTGTTTTACATTCTTTTACAGATTCGAAAGAGAATTTAAACGAAGCCCTGAAACGAGATTTATTCGTTGGTGTAAATGGTATTTCTACTTTTGTAAAAAAGCCCGAAGAGCTAGAAATGTTTGCCAATATTCCACTTTCGAAAACTTTGATTGAAACAGATTCGCCGTTCTTAGCGCCAAAAGGCAAACGTGGAAAGCCGAATCAACCTGCATTTTCAAAATTAGTGGTTGAAGATTTAGCAGAAAAACGACAAATTTCAGTCGAAGAAATCACCAAAATTACGTCTAAAAACACTGAAGGGCTATTCAATATCTAACATTGTCACCTTATTGACAAATGTATAAAAATATGCTACAATCTAAATATATTTAGAGGCAAAAAAATGAACAATTCTGACAAAAAGTTTATACCAAATTCCATATTCTTCAGAAGCTCCCAAAGAGCCAGCTTTAGAAAAACCAAGAATAAAGATTGCCTATGATCTACCAAAAGCAAATGCCTTTAAAAACCCGTTAAACAGATTCAAAAAGACCGCTTTACCGCAAAAGAAAGAGAACACAACAAGTTAATATTTTTTTGATGAGATGTTTGCAAAAAGTGTACAAATTTTATATCTTCGAAATATTGCGGAAGAAGAAATTAGAAATACGCACTTTAAGTATACTAGAAAATCTTTCCTAAAAAAAGCAAAAAAACACGAAAGCAACCAGCTTTTATTATAAATGTCTCTTCAATCAATTCAAGAAAAAAATCCACAAGATATTTCTCGAGCGTTAATTGACCTTGAAAGCAAAGTTGGCGCACAAATTTTTGGGCCAATCTTACATGGAACTCGACGCGAATTCTTTGTGTTAGATCACAATTCCTGGATTTATCACGAAGAGTGGATTGACGGAAAGCGGAAAGTTCATCAAAAATACGACCAGATACGAACTTCGAAAAGATCAAGTGATAAAAGTAGAGGCCGGACCACATTACTTTTGAATTAAAAAGGCGCCGAACTTCGAAACTTTCATCATGCAGTTCAAAACTACTACCAAAAACGTTTCAAGAATTGTTTATGGAAAGTAGCTTGAGAGTTTGAAATTCTCAAACAAGTATGCTATAATTATTTAGAATTGTTTTATTTTTTTAACGAAAGGAAATAGATGGCTAAACATAAAAGTTGGCACGGAGCAGACCGCAAACGAGCTTTGCGTGCAAAACTAAAAAAATCGAAAAAAACGCCGCGAAGCAAAAACGCCGCGAACGAATCGCAGCAGCTTTGGCCGCAAAATAATTTTTTAAAAATCGCTTTTTATCAAAAAGGCGGTTTTTATTTTTAGATTCTTTTGCTTGCTTTTTTTAGCTAAAAATATGATATAATTACAAAATCTATTCGATTTTCGAAAGAAAAAAATCACTCAGGAGGTGGAAAAAAATGAAAATTAAGGATAGAGGTATCTTAAATGTTATGCAAAAGATTTCAAACGATGAATGGTCGTTCTATTTCTTACATGATCTAGGTTTAGATCAACAGGGTGAAGTCGCATTGTGGCTTTCAAATTTGACAAAACAAGACGACACAGTCTTAGATATGTCACCAGACGACATCATGGAAAAAGCTTGTGTTGCGTTGCTTTTCGACGAGAAAAAAGATAAAGTTATTGCTTCTGCTTCAATGATGAAGCCGCAACCGAATTCTTTTCATCAGCATCTTGGCGAAATTGGTTCAATGTTTACGCTCGAAGATTATCAAAATCAAGGTTGTGCTAGCTACCTGGTTCATAAAATTGACGAATGGGCTGAAGCTCAACCTAAAATTGACGGCGCCTATGCATTCTTAAACACAAAATCGCCCCGTTCATTTGCAGTGAATGGTTATGACGGTGAGGTTTTAAAAGACGGTGAAGTTTTTAAATGCTGCAGAAATCGTTCCAGATTATGCATTCAATCTTTGTCGAACAATTTGCCGAGATCAACGCGCGATCTATTTAATGGATCTTGAGCTTCAAAAAAGGGAATTATGTTCACTCATTGAAGTATTTAATTCTCAAGAAGGATTGAGCACAATTAAAGCAATCACTCCTAGATAAACCAGCCGAGATAGACGCTACCCTTGATGACGCAAAAAAACAGCGTATGGAAAAATTCATCGATCATATCAAGAAAGTGATTTCGAAAAATTCTTGATCATGACTTAGAAGGCGATTCTGAAGATTTAGAATACTATAAAGAAGTTCATAACAAAATTATTAATTTTTTATTACCAGAACTTCAAAAATAATTTACACTGCTGCGATGTGGTAGTCGTGAAAATTATATTAAAACAGAGCGAGTCTAATACTCGCTTTTTTTATTGATTTTTGAAAGTGATTATGTTAAACTATTTACATTAAGGAAGTGGGCTATGTTTAACTTAAAAATATTTTTTTAACGAAAAAAATCGGGAGAAAAAGTTTCGAAAAAAATACTTCGAGTAGTTTTTGGGCGATGGAAAAGCAATTTTAGACGCCGTAGATGACGGCGTTTTTAGCTGTTGATCAAAAAGGTAATATCTTAGCTATTAATCCAGCTGCGGAACAAATTACTGGCTGGAGTGGAAGCGATGCGGCTGGGTTGGTTTTTAACTCAGTTCTAAAAATCACTAACAACGACGGCGCTGAAATGTTGGATATTTCAAATCCAGTTAATCGCGTTTTACGAACTAATGAAAACTTTACAACTCGAGATTTATTCATTAAAAACTCAGAGCGGAAAAATCACACCAATCTTTTTGGCGGTTAATTCGATCGGGGGGTCTAATTCTGGAGTGGTTGTGGTCTTTCGTGATATTTCGAAAGAACTAAGCGACAACCGAGAACAAGCTGAATTTATTTCAACCGCTAGCCACGAAATGCGAACTCCAGTTGCAAGCATCGAAGGATATCTTGGGCTTGCCTTAAACCCGGCAACTGCCACAATTGATGCTCGTGCAAAATCTTTTCTTGAAAAAGCGCATGAGAACACTCAACATCTTGGACAACTATTTCAAGATTTACTAGATATCACAAAAGCAGAAGACGGTCGATTAAAAAAACGAACCTATCGTTTTAGATGCAACAGAATTTGCACGAGATATTTGGGAAGGGTTAAAACCGAAAGCCGAAAACAAAGGGTTGGAATATGTTTTTATGCCAGACCATAATGCAACCGGCGAAAAGACAATCATGCCAGTTTTCTTTATTCATGCAGACCGCGACCATTTACATGAAGTTTTAAACAATCTATTCGAAAATGCAATTAAATATACACCTAGTGGAACAGTTGCCGTAAACGTAACTGGCGATAACGATAGTGTTCAAATTTCTGTTAAAGACAGCGGAATTGGTATTCCTGCTGAAGACCTTCCGCACTTGTTCCAAAAATTTTATCGTGTAGATAATTCTGAAACGCGTGAAATTAATGGCACAGGGCTAGGCTTATTCCTATCAAGAAAATTAACCGAATCAATTGGCGGTAAATTAACCGTTGAAAGCGAATATAAAAAGGGAAGTGTTTTTACCGTGAAACTACCTCGAATCACTCGCGAAAATGCCGAGTCTTTAAAGGCGAAAGAAGATGCCAAAAAATCTGAAGAACATCAAAAAATCGAACAAAAGCGCAATCAGCGCGAAATTGAAGAAGCCGATCGCGACATTAACGCGATTCTTCAAGATGAAGTAATGGAGCATCCAAATATCGAAACAATGAATAATCAACCCACTACAGCCCTAACCGAGCCTACCGCTCCGGAAAATCCTAAGGAGACTGAAGACCCCCAAACTCAACCTATGCAAACTCAGGAAGTTTTATTAGCTCCTACTGTTCAAACAGTTTCACAACCACAACCACAAGAGTCGGCGCAGTCAGTACAGCCAATTCCTCAACCCGTTCAGTCAGCCCAACCTACTCAGCCAATCGCGCAAAATGTAGCTCAAGTTCAAACTCAACAGGCATATAACCAACAAACCGCACAGACGATTCAGCAAGCCCAAAGAAGCGCTGAACAACAGGATTTTGCAAAATATGGTGCTATTCGTGGCTTCAATCCTTTAGCTCAACAATACACATCCCAGCCGGCGCAGTCAGTACAGCCAATTCCTCAACCCGTTCAGTCAGCCCAACCTACTCAGCCAACCGCGCAAAATATAGCTCAAGTTCAAACTCAACAGGCATACAATCAACAAACCACACAGACGATTCAGCAAACTAACCCATCAGCGGCTAGCCAAAATTTTTCACAAACGAATCCGGTAAACACTCCAGTTCAGCCAACTTTAAACGACATTGAACGAATGAAAATCGAGTATGCCCAAAAGATGATGGCGCAAAGACAAAAGTAAGCTTAAAAAGTATAGATTTTTTTATAAAAAAATAGTAGTATAATAGGAGCAATATGACAAAAATTTTACTAGTAGAAGATGATAAAAGTTTGCGTGAGATTTATGGCGTTCGGCTCTTGGCTGAAGGTTATGATATTGTCTCAGCCGGAGATGGTGAAGAAGCTTTAGCGATGGCTATTAAAGAACGTCCAGATTTAATTGTTAGTGACGTTATGATGCCAAAAATTTCTGGATTCGACATGCTTGATATTTTAAGGTCAACAACCGAGACCCGCAATATTAAGGTTATTATGATGACGGCACTCTCCAGTGAAGATCAACGAAGAAGAGGGGAAGCTCTTGGTGCTGATCGATATCTAGTTAAGTCTCAAGTTGGTATTGAAGATGTTGTTCGAACAGTCCACGACGTTCTTCAAGACGGTCATTTAACCGTAGAACAAAGAACCGCCCAAAAGCAAGCAGTAACCACAAACACTCAACAAAATAATCCAGTTCAACAAAATAATTTTACAGCTGCACCCTCTGCGCCCGCTCAACCCGTGACACAGGCCGCCTCGACCCAACCACTACAGGCACCTGTTCGAGCAGCAGCTCCAAGTTTAGCTCAATTCGAGCGAGAACGACCAGCTCCTGCCGGGTTTGTAAGCCAACAACCTCAACCTATGCCGGACACTACAGTACGAACGATCCAACCGGTTAGTCGTCCCATAGCAGCTACTTCACCCGTGCAAACCCCAACCCCAACAGCTCAGCCCGCTACAGCGAACACCCCAGCACCAAGAAGCATTGAAGCTCCTGCGCACCCAATTAGCGATTTCGTCAACCAGCCTCATACAGCACCGTCACCGGTTCAACAAGAGACTGTTCAATCTGTGGCTGGAGAGAGAGTAGTTCAACCACTAGAGCCGCTCAATAGAACTGATGAAGAAAAATCTCGCTTCGCAAATTAACGATATCCTAAACAGTGGAAATGGTGAAACTTTTTCAAATTCAAATATACAACAACCTCCTTTTGGAGCTCAATAAACCGTGGATAAAAAAACAGAACGCTTAAATAAATTCCTAGCTTTACAGCTGGGAATTTCGCGTAGACAAGCAGATGAACTTATCGAAAAAGGCAAAATCTCAATAAACGGAAAAGCCGCAAAACTGGGGGCAAGATTCCAAGATACTGATATTATAAAAATTGGTGATAAGGTTATATCAAATAACCGCGAAGAACGAATATACCTACTATTTAACAAACCCCGCGGATATGTTTGTTCAAGAAAAAAACAAGGGGAGAATGAGACAATTTATGCAATTTTACCTAAAGAATTTCATTCTTTAAAACCTGTTGGTCGACTTGATAAAGATTCTAGCGGGCTTTTTGCTCTTAACAAACGATGGCGATTTTGCATTTCAAATGACACATCCAAAATTTCGAAAAGATTAAAGAATACCTCGTAGAATTAGACGAGCCGCTTCAGCCATTACATCAACAAATGATTGCAGATTTTGGAATAAATTTACCCGATGGAAAATCACAGCTTGGACTCGAAAGACTTAATGATTCGCGAAAGAACTGGAAAGTTATTATGAGTGAAGGGCGAAACCGGCAAATCCGCAGAACATTCTCGGCAGTTGGTTATGAAGTCGTAAAACTACATCGAATTGTTTTTCGGAAACTACTCCTTGCCGAAAGATTTAAAATTTAGCGATTTTTCAAAAAGTTCAAAATACAATAGAAAAGACCTCTACTTGAGGTCTTTTTAAACCCTAGACTCTAGAGCGTTCATTAATAGATTTATCGCATAACCAGAGCTTATTTGCACTTCTTGATCAAGCATAATTTCGCAGAAAATATCTAGAATTTTTTCAAAATATTTTTGAAGATCTTTAGGATTTGGTCTTTTTCGCCAAGGCTAGATTTGTGCTGACAAGCGTATGCAATCTTCTCGGTTATTGTCTTTTTATCCTTAAAATCAGAGTACCCAATTTTAGAAGCATCAACTATCGCAAGCTGATGGATCGCCGTTAAGTTTTCTAAACTTATTTGGTTTAACATTCTTAACAAACCGATTCTGAAGATCAAGTATGTTATCGACTTCAAAAAGATTTCGAAAAACTTCAATATCACGATATGGATCATCACTTAAAAAAGCTTCTTCTATTTTCGAACGCGTCTCTTCAGCGACAGTTTCTCGCGTACTCATCGTCGCAATGTTGAATATTTGACCATCTAAAGGTTTTTGTGTATCTAAAAGTCCTTGCATTTCTGCACCTCCAAAATTTTTCTTGGATTTTTTATTATATCATTTTTTTATCTTTTAAAGCAAATTTTTCAATATTGATTTTTCGTTTTGAAAAAAATTATAAAATAATTAGATATGCTAAAACTAAAAAAAGAACTTCGAAAAATGTTTTTCGATAATTTTCTTGGTACGATTGCCGACAACCTTGTCGAAAACAAACTGGGCACTTGTAATGGCTCTGGTATCCAAATATCGCTTATGCGCAAAAATCACTTTCACAATGTTTGCTGTAACAGATACGCTTTGGGTGGTACTTTCCTGTGCGTATTATGCCGTTCGAACAGCTCTAGTTGCAAATTTGCCGGCTTATATGGTGGGCAAAAAGTGCCGAGAAAGCTTCGAAACCTTTTAAAAAAATTCATTTTTATTTGGTTTATTTAATTTTAACACCAGCCGCTCTTATTTCTTTTTATTTTTGCGGGCGAAATTCTCGGTAGCCTTGGAGTTTGAAAAGAATTGCTTTCAATGTATGTGCCTTTATTGGCGAATTTGCGTAGCGACGATCTTCTTGGCTTTGCCTGAGCCAGATGCTGATCACTTCTTATCTTAAAGCTACTTTTTCGAACGAGACAAGCGATGCTTCTCGACCACGCTACAACTTGGTTTATGGCGATTGGTTCTTTTATAGCACTTTGGGTTTTTAATTGGGGAGCGAATGGAATGATGGCGGCTTGTTTTTGGCGAATATTATTCCACTGATTTATTTTTTAATTGCAAAAACCTTGCCCAAATTTCTTTAAAAATGGTTTTGAAATCGATACAAAATGGATCAGAAAACTTTGGCTTAACACAAAATGGGAAATTATCCGCAGACTAGCTCCACGAATTGCTGCGATTTTCACAACATCTTCGCTTTTTGCACCTTTCGCCATCATTCGTTTCGGCGCGATATTGGATTTATACTGATTGGTGCTTTTCTTGAAGGTGTAGTTGATGCAAGTGCAAGTCTTGCGAATGTTGACGTTTCTTACAATTCAAAATTAGGATTAAAAACCCAAAAAGAAGTTTATCAAAATAACAAATACATCTGGCGGTTAGCTTTGAAAATTTTTTCATTATCCTTACGGTTTCGATTGGATTTTCGGCGCCAATTTGGGTGAATATTATTTCGAACGATTCAGCAGTAAAAATGCAATTCTTAATCCAATGATTTTTGATTTTATTCGCAATTGAAGTTGGTTCAAAGATTCGCTATTATATTTTACTCTCGATTACGCGTTCGTATTTGAAAAAAATTTAACGGGGTAATGCAGATAATTTACGCTTTATCGAGCAGTATTTTGACACCCGTCGGAATTTTCATCTTTCTCAAAACTTTCAATCTTGGCTTAACTGGCGTTTTTACTACAACCGCAATCGTTGGTTTCTGCAATTCTTTTTATCTGAAATTTATCTTCGAAAACAAAAAAATTAAAAGTTGATTTTAATTTTCGAAAAGTTTGAATTTTTAAACAAAAATATGTTATAATTATTTTTACTATGTCTAAAAACCTCCCTAAAGTTGCGAATTATTGGTCAAGCGAACGTTGGAAAATCTTCGCTTTTTAACCGAATGATTCGTGCTCAACAAGCCGTTGTTGCACGAGAAGCCGGAACAACGCGCGATAGCGTTCTGGCAAAGTTAAATATAAAAATCAAGCTTTTGGCTAATTGATACCGCTGATTAAAAGATCCTAACGATGAATTTGAAGCGACAATTCAAGAACAAATTCAAGATGCAGTTGACGCCAGTGAATTAATTTTTGGTGGTCCTTGATAGCACTAAACCTTTTTCGAACGAAGATCGCTTGATTGCAAAAAAAGGCTTTAAAAATCTCGAAAGCCCGTAATTTTGGTTCTGAAATAAAACCGACCTAAAAGGGAATTTACCAAATGAAGAATTTTTGCGTCTTGGCGTTAATCCGATTATTCGAACTTCGCCGAACATAACGCCGGCGTTGATGAACTTCTAACCGAAATTGCTGGAGAATATCCCAAAAGTTAAAGAAGAAAACAACCCGAAGATGTGATTCGCGTAGCTTTTGGTTGGTCGCCCAAACGCTGGAAAAGTCTTATCTCTTTAATACAATGGCTGGAAAACAGCAGGCGATTGTAGCGAACGTTGCAGGAACAACGCGTGATACAAACCGCACCACAATTCGTTTTAACGAAAAAACCATCGAAATTATCGACACAGCCGGAATGCGCAAAACCTGGAAAAACAGGAAGTTGGAATTGAAAATTTTCAGTACTTCGAACTTTGAATGCAATTGATGAAGCTGATATTTGTTTGCTTTTAATGGACGCAAACGAGCTTACACACAGCTCGACCAACGAATTGCTGGCTTAATTAACGACGCCGGAAAAGGGATGATCATTGTAGTTTCGAAATGGGATAGCGTTGAAGGAAAAGATGCTTATACCCGTGATGCTTTGGCGCCACGAATCGCATACTACTTCAAATTTACACCTTGGGCACCGCTAATCTTCACAAGTTCTAAAACTGGCCAAAATGTGACTAAAAATTTATGATTTAATTCTAAAAAGTTCACCGCAACCGCAAGACAAAGCAAAAACCTCAATCTTGAATCAGCTTCTACAAAAAGCAACACAAGCTCATCCGCCAGCAGGTTTGAAAAAATACGCATCCAAAATTGCGCTATATTTCACAAAGCGATAGCAACCACCTTGGTTCATTATACACGGCTCAAACTTAAAAATTTGTTCACTGGAGCTATAAACGCTATTTAGAGCGCTTGATTCGCGAGAATTTTGATTATTCCGGAACACCAATTAAGTTTTCTTTCAGAGACGAAAAACAAATTAAAGAAAACCGCGCAAGAATTTCAGCTGGTAAAAAAGTTATCAATAAGGCTTCGGGTGCACTTAAAAAGCTACCGACACGCAAAAACAAACGCGAACGCAAACGCGACGAAAAAAACTTGCTCGAATTCAAAAATCAATAAATTTCGCCCCGCGTTTGGGGCGATTTTCGAAAAGGATAAAATGAAAATAATACTTTTTTTCAAGGCAATTTTCCTGAAAATATAGCGGAACTCGCCACAATGCCGGTTTTCGAATTTTGCAGACTATTTAGCAAAAAGTTTAACGCAAAATTTTCAAGAAAAAGCCAAAATTTAAAGCTTTTTATTGCTGAAATTTTTGCTTTTTTAGTGAAAAAGGTTTTACTCGTTAAACCAACAACTTTTTATAACGAAACGGGTTTTTCAGCGCGGGCGATTTGTGATTTTTATAAAATTGATTTTCGAAAAGATTTTTGGCCGTTCACGATGATCTCGATTTGATTTTTTGGCGTGGTTCGTGTTCGAAAAAGTGGAAGTTCAGCCGAAATAATGGTTTGAAATCTTTAATTTCAGTTTTTGGCGAAGGTTTTTCCAAGAATCAAAATTGGCATTATAATGAATTTTTACCAAGAATTGGTGCAATGAATTTTGTTCTGCAAAATTTCTCAAAAACGAAAAGCGAAAAACTACCCCAGATTTTTTTGAAATTTAGAAAACTTTGTTGAAGAATTTGCGAAAGATTCGCTTCAAAAACGACAAAAGAACAATCTAAATAGCTTTTTAATTAGTTTTTATGCTAAAATTATAGAAAGTTTTTAATATATTTTAACTTTTTAACAAGGAGAAATTATCATGGATAACGGCGGAACAGAATCGAGAGAGAGAGAGAGAGAGAGATCTCCAAAATCTCTCAAATGAAGAGTTGATTAAAGAACTTAAAGAAAAAGAACTTCAAATTAAAAAGCTTGTTGGCGGCGGATTTATGGCAACTAAAGTTCACAATGAGCTTTTTGAGATTCCTCCAGAAGAACGCGACCAAGATGAGATTAAAGATGGGTATCAATTAAAGTTTGTTGGCAAAGATTATGCTAAGCTTCATGCTGGACTAAAAACCGAAACCATCATCACACCAGACACTGCACACAATTCAAAACCAGAGAACGCTAACAGTGAAAATGTCTTCATTACGGGGGACAATCTGGATGCGCTCAAACACCTTGAAAATGCTTATTCCGGTAAAGTTGATGGATTTATATCGACCCACCATATAACACCGGCAGCGACGGCTTTGTTTATGCTGATAATTTTAAATTTTCTGATGATGATTTTAAAGAAAAGCTCAACTTAACTGAAGAAGAAATTTCACGCGTGCGTGCGCTAAGCGGCAAAAGTTCACACCCTGCGTGGCTAACTTTTATGTTGCCACGATTAATGATTGCAAAACGGCTTTTGAGCGATACTGGCGTGATTTTTTTATTTCGATTGATGACAATGAGCAAGCAAATCTTAATATGATTATGACAGAAATATTTGAGAGAATAATTTTGTAGCAAATATGCCCAGAAAACACGATCTTCTGCCACAACAAAATCTGATGCAGAAACCAAAAGCTTAATGATTATATTATTATGTATTCAAAACGAGAAAATATACCTTTAAAATTAAAAATTATAGGACATACCCACTTACAGATGATCGAGGAGATTTCTATATAGTACCTCTACAAGATAATGGACCCTTATGGAACAAGGACAGCACGACCAAACTTGTATTACCCAATATATGTTTCACTTGATAATTCTATTATAGACACAAACCGTTTAACAATTCAATTAAAGTACTCCCAGGAACGCATCAAAGACAAGAGGGTGCTGGATGTGGTCTCCTAAAAATTTGAGAGTGATAAAAACGACTTATATTATAAAAATGGAAAAATATACATAAAACACTACCATAATCCAAGCGAAGATCAAAATAAATACCAACGTGAAAAATTGGTTAAAATGAAAACTTTCTTAATTCTATAGGTACTAAACGCCTTACTGAACTTGAAATGCAAGGATTATTCTCAAATCCAAAACCAGTTGAGCTTGAAATATTCTTAATAAATCTATCTGCAACAAAAATGCAGTAGTTCTTGATTTCTTCGCCGGTTCAGCCACCACAGCCGACGCTGTAATGCAACTCAATAAAGAAGACGGCGGAAATCGCAAATATATTTTTAGTGCAATTACCAGAAAAGTTTCAAAAATAGCGAGGCCGAAAAAGCTGGATATGAAACTATTGATCAAATTTCGCGCGAGAGAATCGAACGGTCGGCCGCCAAAATCGGTGATAATTCTGGCTTTAAACACTTCCGCCTCACCACACCAAACGACGAAAATGCGCTTTCGAAATTGGAAGAATTTGATCCAAATGCGATTGTAGGCTTTCCCAGAAGATATGACCACAACTTTTGACGGTGGCGAAAAGCAATTTTTGCAAACTTGCTGATTGACGACGGTTTCGAATTTAACCAAACGCCAAAAATCGTTGAATTTGCGGACTATCAAGCACATTATATTGAACAACGTTTATATTTGATCTCGACGGGATGGAGTAGTGAAGCCACGCGCGAGCTTTTGAATGCAATTGGTAAAAATAAATTACAGTGCAATCGATTGTGATTTTTCCGTATAGCTTTGCTTTTAACGAGCTAAACGAACTCAAAATAAACCTTCGAACAGCTTTCGAAAAAAGTAATAAGATTGAACTATTGGAGCGATACTAATGGCGATTTATTTGGAGACTTTGGAACACCAGCAAAAAGCAATTGATGCGATTGTTGGTGCAATGGAGGGTTGCCGTGATTTTAATGAAAAACGATCCGGATTTTAGATATGTTTATGCTAATCCAATACTAAATTACGTGCCGAAAATGTGAGAAAATTTGTCGAAAAAGCACAAAGCCAAATAGTTTTTAATTTAGGCTCGAACAATATTATCGACATCAAAATGGAAACCGAACAGGAAAGACTTTTGTTTATACAAAAACGATGTATGAACTTTATAAAAATTTTGGGTTGAATAAATTCATTATTTTTTGTGCCGAGCTTGGCAATTAAAGAAGGCGCGAAAAACTTTATTTCAGCAGATTATGCGCGACGATATTTTTCGACTTTTTATCCTGATGTAAAAATTGATCTAAACGTAATTAACGCCGGAGCTTTTAGTACTAAAAAAGGACGAAAAACCCTACCAAGCGAATTGGTAGATTTTTTGGAGGGAACGCGAAATCAGCACGGAACAATTAAATGTTTATTGATTAATGACGCGATGATCACTTCAAAATCAATGACAGCAGAATATGACCAAACTTTAATCTCGAGCGTTTCAAAACCACTAGAAGCAATCAAAGCTACGCGACCGATTTTAATAATTGACGAACCACAGATTCAGGCGTAATTCGAAAGCTTTTTCAAGCGATTGAAAATTTGAAACCGCAACTGATTTTGCGTTTTGGTGCTACTTCTTCCTGAGATTAAAATTGGCAAAGGTAAAGGCGCAACTACTCAAAAAGATTATTCAAATTTAGTCTATGATTTAAATGCTGTTGAGAGTTTTAACCAAGGTTTAGTGAAAGCAGTTGATGCGTTTTATCCTGAAATTCACAGTAATGAGCATGAAAAATACACCGTAAAAAGCGTCACCACATCAAAATTAACTCTAATGAAAGGAGCGAAAGAATTCAAAATTCTTGCAGGCGAAAGTTTGCCAAGCGGTTTTGAGGGCGGTTTAACTTTTGAAGGTGGGCGAGCGAAAACACTTTCAAGCGGTTTAGAACTCGAAAAAGGAATGAAACTCTTCCCAAAAACTTCGCACGCTTCATATCAAGAAATTATGATTTCGCAAGCCTTAGACAAACATTTCGAAAAAGAACGCGAAAACTGGGTGCGTGAAAAATGCTGGTGAAAATCCAGCAAAAATTAAAACGCTCTCGCTCTTCTTCATCGATTCGATTTCATCTTATCGAAAAGAGGATGGCTGGTTGAAAAACACTTTCGAAAAACCTTTTGCGAAAAAGCTAAAGATGCAATCTCAAAAGAAGCAAATATCGAATATAAAGATTTTCTCGAAAAATCGCTTGAAAATATCGCGAATGCCACGGCGGATATTTTGCTGAAGACGCTGCCGGAAAAGGCGATGAACAAATTCAAAATGAAGTTGATGATATTTTACGCAACAAAAATCGCTTGATTTCCTTTAAAGACGAAAAAGGGAAGTGGATTTTTGCGACGATTCTTATTCTCAAAATGGACTTTGCGAGAAGGGTGGGATAATCCAAATGTTTTTGTGATTGCAAAGATTCGAAGCTCTGGAAGTGAGATTTCGAAACTTCAAGAAGTTGGGCGCGGTTTGCGTTTGCCGGTTGATGAAAATGGACGCCGGCTCAGTGAAGAAGAATTTCGTTTGAGCTATATTGTCGATTTTAGTGAAAGTGATTTTGTTAAAAAACTTGTTAGCGAAATCAACACTGATGGCGGTAAAGTTTTTCGAAGGAACAATTAGCGATGATATTGTCGACGAATTAATCTCTATCAAATATGGGGAAAGTCGGCGAGAAGTTCGAAACAGATTGACTGACGAGAAAAATTATCGATGATAATGAAAAATTATCGATAGCGGAAAAACTCCAAGAATTATTGCCAAGCTCTGGCGTACTAAAAAAATAAAAATTCGAAATAATCCAAATAAATCAGCTGAAAAAGTTAAACTTCGCAAAAATAACTGGGAAAAATTAAACAGTTGTGGCTTGAAGTTTCGCAAAGATATATGATTAAATTCGAGGAATTGAGCGAGGATAAAATTTTCGAAATCGCGAAAAAAATCAATTAGCGAAAAACTTGCGTGAAAGCGAAATTTATAACGAAAAAGAAAGCTTTAATTTCCGATAGAAGAGAAATACGTAGCGAGGTTTCGCGTGTTGATTCTGGTTATACTCTGGAAGCGATTCATTATGGCGATTTTTGAAAAAAATGTCGCAAAATACGAATATTTCACCAAAAATTTGGCACAAAGCGATATTATCAAAAAGAATAATTTCGAAAAAGAATGTTTTAACGCGATCAGCTTGGCGAATATTATCCGAGATTTTAAGAAAGTTTTTGAGGAAGAATTTTCGCAAAAATTTAAATATAACAAGTTTGATTTCACTGCAAATACTTCACTGATTCGCAACGGAGAATTTGTGGAGGAAGTTTCAAAAAGTGCACTCGGGGCGTTTTTCTTCAACGGAAATTGAAGTTGACGACCGTAATCTATGGAATGAAATTTGTTATGATTCTGTGAACCCTGAAATGGAGATTAGCAAAATTAAACCAGCCGAAAAAGTTTTTGGTGTTTGGTAAAATTCCGCAGCGAGCAATTCGAATTCCACTTTTCACAGGTGGGACAACTTCGCCAGATTTCATTTATGCAATTAAAAACGACAAAAATATTGAGATTGATTTGTTTATTGAGGCAAAACCCGAGAATCTAAAAGAAAGCGACAAAATCGCAATCGACAGCCAGGAGATTTTTCTAAACACAATCAAAAATAGAATGGCAAAAAGTTACTTCCGCAGAAGAAGTCGAATCGTTACTACGAGATTTTTTCGAGAGAATAATTCGCAAAAAAATCGAAAATCTGGTATAATCAAATAAGATGAAAAAGACTAAAAACTAACG